>ENA-ORMN01000556-ORMN01000556.1-human-gut-metagenome-genome-assembly--contig:-NODE-556-length-43813-cov-15.382490_pt1 | contig 43813 bp, 34 predicted proteins | sample MGYA00242102_ERZ508993 | MGnify/ENA primary metagenome ERZ508993 (study PRJEB26280, sample SAMEA2338770) | human gut metagenome | biome: human gut; feature: human-associated habitat; material: faeces...
CTCTTCAGACTACAGAAAATATATGCCTAAACACATACTTTTACCCATGAACCGTCTAAGGGCGGATCCGGGGTGGAGAACAAAAAAGAGACCGACTATTATGTCGACCTCTTTTTGTGCTCTGCTAGGGACTCGAACCCTAGACCCACTGATTAAGAGTCAGTTGCTCTACCAACTGAGCTAGCAAAGCATTTATTTTTCGAGCTTTACACCTTACGGCCTTTGCTCTGGAAAGAAGCGTCGCTCCTTTTAGTGATCCGTTCGGGGCTCGAACCCGAGACCCCAACATTAAAAGTGTTGTGCTCTACCAACTGAGCTAACGAATCTTTCCAACCTTTTCAGGAAGTGGTCTTCCTGTTTGGGATTGCAAAGGTATAGCATTCCGATGACTTCTCCAAATATTTCCGGGAAAATTTTAAGAAAAAGTCAACTCTTTCAGGAACACGGAATCGGCGGATCTTGCCCAGTCCGGGAAGGATTTATCCGCTACAAACTCATTATCAGCGAAGTGCAGCAGCAGGTCAAGGTCGAATCTGTCGGAAGCCACTGCCGGACAAGGAGCCTCGCCCCCTCTTCCAGGAGCCTTATCCCCACCGGAAGCCTCGTCCCCTCCACAAGGAGCCTCGCCCCCTCCTCCAGGAGCCTTATCCCCACCCGAAGCCTCGTCCCCTCCACAAGGAGCCTCGTCCCCTCTTCCAGGAGCCTTATCCCCACCGGAAGCCTCACTCCCTCCACTAGGAGCACTGTCCCCACCGGAGGCCATGCGACATCCTTCCGTGGCGTCGTAGGCGTTGCATTTCTGCTCGATGTGTGACGGCACCATCAGCAAAGGCTTGCCCAGATACATGGCCTCGCAGACAGACTCGAAGCCGGCGGTCGAGGCGTAGGCGTGGCAACCGGCCATCTGGCGCAGGAACTCCTCGTCGTTCAGATAGTAGAAGGACAGAGTCTCATCGACCACTTTGACAGGAGCCTCGTCCGCCCTGTCCCAGAAAAAGCGCAGCGGCACCTCGGGATGGGCGGCATGCCATTCCAGGACATCCTGCGAGAATCCGGCGTTCAGCATGTAGCCATGAATATACCCGCCGTCCCGCACGGCCGGGTCATCCGCACCGGAGGCCGGCCGCAGATCAAGGACGGCAGGACGCAGAAGCGGCGGCACAACCTTGATCCTGCGCTTCGGGTCATCTGGCATTGGTCTGAAACTCAGGGCCAGGATCTTGGCCGAGCCCCAGGCGACCATCCGCGTGAACATATTCAAGGCATAATGTCCCGAGTAGCCGGTGCGGGGGAACCTGAAGTCCTTGTGCAGGAAGAGAAACTGGTGCCCAAGGCACACCATAGGCGCTTTCAGGCCGCTGAGTCTGTAGCCCATCGTGCCGAGTATGTCGTAGAAATTGACCACCACATCAGGGCGTATCTCCTTCAGCCTTCGTGAGATAAACCGGATTGATGGGATGAAACCCGCCATGTGGAGGATGTTGTAGAGTCCGGTCTTCAGCGAGCTGGCCTTGCGGTTCGACGCCGAAGGGACGAAGTTGAAGCTCTCGAACATCTCGACAGGAGCCTTGATCGTCCCGGCGAAAAATGCCGGCAGCTTCCGGGCGGGACTCTTCCCCACCAGCACCGCCGCCACCTCATGGCCGCTCTCGCGCAGAAGCCGTTCCATAGAGATGGCCTGGGTCAGATGACCTCTTCCTTCTCCCTGGACAATGAATACATATCTCATAGCTTAGGGGCGGAATATTCTTTGATCCTCTGCTCGTCAGCGAGTGGGCAGACAAGCACATTGCCATCCTTGACGGCCACGACATAGTCCTCCAATCCCTTCACCACGACCCTGTCGGTCCCGTCGGCATGGACAATGCAACCCTTGCAGCCGAAAAGCCGCACGTCCTTGCCGATCACCTTGTTGTCCCCGCTGGAGCCGTCTTCCTGGCATCCGTCCGGAACAGGATCGTCTGATGATGAAGGAATATGTGCCTTGACGGAACTGAAACTGCCAAGGTCAGACCAATCAAGGTCTCCTTCAATGACATAGATGTCATCCGACTTCTCCATCACGGCATAGTCGATGGAGATTTTCTCGCAGGACGGGAACAGTTCCCTGACAGTCTCTCCCTCATCGCAAGTCCCGAAGGACGCGGCGATCCTGTCCATGACCCCTGCGATCTGAGGTGCATGGGAGCGAAGCTGAGACACGATGGTCGCGACACTCCAGATGAATATGCCGGCGTTCCAGAAATAGGTGCCGGCGGCAAGATATTCCTTGGCGGTTGCGAGGTCAGGCTTCTCCTTGAACTCACGCACCTTGACAATCTCCTCGGGACGATTCTCTTCTGCGAATATGTAGCCGTAGCCGGTCTCCGGACGAGTCGGCTCGATCCCTACCGTCACTATGCGGTTCCCTTCCGCAGTGAAATTCAACGCCTTGCGTACAATATTGGAGAATCGCTGCTCATTCATGATAAGCGCGTCCGCCGGTGTCACCACAACATTGGCCTCCGGGCAGACAGACGCGATCTTCCAACAGGCGTAGGCGATGCAGGGAGCCGTGTTACGAGGCTCCGGCTCGGCAAGGATGTGGCTCTGCGGGACCAACGGCAACTGCTCCCTCACGATTCCGACGTAGTCCTCCGAGGTGACAACCCAGAAGTTCGCTGGATCGCACACCGGCGTGAACCTGTTGAAGGTCAACTGTATCATCGTCTTACCTATTCCAAGCAGATCCATGAACTGCTTAGGCCTTTCCGGTGTGCTGACCGGCCACAGGCGGCTGCCGATCCCTCCGGCCATAATCACAACATGTGTTTCCATAAAATCAAGCGGTTTAAAGTCTGTTCCGATGGCAATCTCCATCAAAACAAGATGATAGTCTCCGTAAATTTAGAAAAAATCGGCGATATACCATAAAGTTTATTATCTTTGCGTCAAGGAGAAGATCTTTTGAAAGCTGTAAACCCGTCCGTGGCTGAACAAGGGGTAGCCAGCCCCTAAGGCTTGCGCGCGTCGTCTGAAAAGCCGGCCGCCCAGTTAGAAAGCTCCGGAAACATAAGGTTAAACAAGCCGGGGTTGGTCAACCCCGAGCCTCGTAAGAACCGGACAAATCGGTTTCCATGGTCTGATGGCTGTATCCGGCTGGAGGTAATCACCCCTCCCATCCGCCAAGGGATGGAGTAGCTAACCGTCCTGGATGTGACTGAACAATGTGCCGGAGCCGCTATTTGCAGGTAGTCAGGAATCCTGCCGGACGGGTTTACTTTTCATTCTCCTGATCTCCTATCTATCATATTCAGACCCCTGATCCCCGATCCGTCATATTCGGACACCTGATTCCCTATCCGTCATATTCAGAAAGTGACATGGTAGGCCATACCCGGCTTCGTGTCGATGTCGAGGGTTGTCCTGCCGTAGCGCAGGGAGCAAGGCCCTCCGAGGCGGGAGTGTATCACCGCCTTCCTCAGTTTGCCGCCGGACCATTCCATGTCAACCTCGAAGCCGCCCCGGGCCAGCAGTCCGGCCACGCTGCCGTCAGCCCATGCCGAAGGGAGGGCTGGAAGCAGGTGGATGAATCCCATGTGACTCTGGAGGAGCATCTCCGCTATTCCTGCGGTCCCGCCGAAGTTGCCGTCGATCTGGAAAGGCGGATGGGTGTCCCAAAGATTGTCCAACGTGCCGTTGGTCAGAAGGTTCCTGTACAGGGTGTAGGCTCTGTCGCCGTCAAGCAGGCGCGCCCACTGGTTCAGTTTCCACCCCATGCTCCAACCGGTTGCCCCGTCTCCTCGGTGATCCAGCGTCACGCGGGCGGCCTCGGCGAGTTCAGGTGTCGTCACGGGAGACATTGTGTGTCCTGGATGAAGTCCGAAAAGATGGTTGACGTGGCGGTGGCTGTCCTTAGGGTCATCGATGTCGTGGGACCATTCCATGATCTGACCGAAACGGCCAATTCTGTACGGAGGCAGATGGCTCTCCACGTGGAGCCATTCCTGGCGCTCCTTCTCATCAAGCCCCAGAAGCTCCGCCGCCGCTGCCGCGTCAAGCAGTATCTCCCTCGCCACGGCATGGGAGAATGTGGCTCCCTCGTCAATCGGCCCATGTTCCGGGGATGTCGAAGGGGTGGCGGTGTAGGTGCCGTCCGGACGCTTCCAAAGATGGTCGACGGTGAATCGGGCGCTTGAGCGGAGGACATCGTAGCCGATCTCGCGCAGGAAAGACGTGTCGCGGGTGTAGTCGTAGTAGTCCCAAAGATGGGTGGCGAGCCAAGGCCCGACCATCGGGCAGAGGTTCCAGGTCATGCTCTCGTCGTTCAGAGGCGAGGCAAAACCGAAAGGATTGCCGGAGATCGATGCCGTCCAGCCACGCGCGTTGTAGTACGAGCGGGCCACCCTCTCGCCAGGCTTCACGAGCGCGCGGACATAGTCAATAAAAGGTTCGACGCACTCCGGTAGGTTGGTCGGACAGGCCGGCCAGTAGTTCATCTGGACGTTGATGTTGTTGTGGTAGTCCACGCGCCACGGACCGTCGACGTTGTTGTGCCATATTCCCTGAAGGTTCGCCGGGAGGTTGCCTCCGCGCGACGAGGCGATCAGCAGATAGCGCCCGAACTGGAAGTAAAGCTCCTCCAGACCGGGGTCGGAAGCCCCTGAGCGATAGCGCTCCAGGCGCTCCGGAGTAGGCAGGTTCGCGGAAGCCTGGTCGCCCGCCAAGGACAGGTTGACCCTTCCGAAGAGCGAGGTGTAGTCGGCGGTGTGCTCCCTCAGCAGGGCGGCGTACCCCTTCGAGGCGGCGGCCTTCACCCACTCCCCGGTCGTCTCCAGCGGATTTACCCCGACATAGGTCTTCGGATCCGTGAAGTCCGGCGAGAAATTCGCCTTGTAGTCAGTGTCAGCGGAAAGATAGAACACGACCTCGTCGGCGCCGGAAGCCTCCAAAACGCCATTCTTGTTGGAAGTCTTGCCGCCGTCCGCCGCCATCCTGACGCGCACGGCAAACTCCATCCCGTTGTTCTTCAAGGCTCCTGAATATACCAACCCGTCCTTTCCGTCAAGGGCGACACCGCCGTTGGCGGCTGGGTTTGATGAATATTCCAACCTGAGGTTCTGCATTCCGGGACGGTCGGCACGGAAGCGCATAACCATCACGTTAGCCGGATAGGAGATGAAATATTCCCTGACATAATTGACTCCGCCGCTGGTGAAAGTCACCCTCGCCATGCCCTCGTCGAGCGAGAGAACACGGTGATAGTCAGTGACAGACGATGAGTCTACGCCTGTCCAGACCTTCAGCTCTCCGGCGGTGGTGAAATTCCCGAAGCGGTACTCCTTTTCCTTCGCTGCCGAGTAGGCCACCTTGCCGGTGAAATTGCGCTTGGTCAGCTCCGCCGCCTTGTCCGGATTGCCGTCCACAAATGCCTGGCGGATCTCCGGAAGGTATTTCGCGGCCTCTCTGTTGGCGTCCCAGTAGTGGGCAGCTCCGCCGGATGTGCCCGGGCCGCCACGCCAAAGGCTCTTCTCATTCAATGTGATACGCTCCGCCTGGATGGATCCCAGCACACTCGCGCCGATGCTTCCGTTGCCAAGCGGCAAGGACTGGGATTCCCATTCCGGATCCTCGGAGGTGGCCTTGGAACCGCCAGAGAAGATCATTTTGCTATCCTTGGCCTTAGCCGCCCAAATCGGATGCTCCCTGAGGGAGGTAGGGGTGTCGAAACGTATTTCATGACGGATTCTGCCTCCGTCGCCCACGTTGCCCGCAGCAAGGGGAAGGAGCGTCCAAAACAATGATACTGTGGTTAGTAGCGTCCTGTTCATAATTCTTATTGTCTTTAGCCATCGGCTTCGCCGGATGGTCGGTGGGACAAAAATAGTGATAATGATGAAAGCAGCGGGTTTATTGCTGACTTGTTGCTGCATATTGCTGATTTGTTGCTGCATATTGCTGCATATTGCTGATTTATTGCTGATTTATTGCTGATTTATTGCTGATTTGGTAGTCCTTAGAATAATACCTGATAATCTTTGATTGTCTTTTCGGTCTATCTGTCTTTCCTCATCAGTCATGTGCCGCCGGCAACTACTTCTTCCAAAAGGCAACTGACCCGGAAAAATGCCGCCAAATCTTCACCTGCTTATTTTAAGTAATCATTAAAAAATAACTTGAACAATTTGTGAATCTTTATGGTCTATATTTCTTTTCTCATCAGTCATGTGCCACCGGCAACTACTTCTTCCAAAAGAAATCTATCCTCATAAATCTGACACAAAATTTAGTTCAACTTATTTTTTAACGCTTACTAAACGCTTACTTATTGTCAAAAATGTTTGCCAATCCACAAGTTTTTCCTAAATTTGCAGTCTGTTTACAAGAACAAACAATTTTTAAAACAATAAAGCAATGAAAAAAGGACTTCATCCCGAAACCTACCGCCTTGTAGCTTTCAAGGATATGTCGAACGACACCGTGTTCATCACCCGTTCATGCGCGGAGACCAAAGAGACTCTCGTAGTTGACGGAGTTGAGTACCCGGTAGTGAAGGTCGAGATCTCGAACACCTCTCACCCATTCTACACCGGTAAAGTCAAGCTCGTTGACACCGCCGGTCGCGTCGACAAATTCTACCAGAGATACAAGAGCCGTCAGAAGTAATTTCTGTCACGGAGAAAACGATAGTGAAAGAGGAATGGCCGAAAAGTCATTCCTCTTTTTTCTGGAATACTTTGGCTCGTCAAGAAAGGCTGACTCCTATACTTTAATGATTCGTGCGCATTTTTCTGCATAAAAAATTTGGAGGTTAAAGATTTTTACCTATCTTTGCAGTCCCAAAACCAAAGAACGCTGGGTTCGTATAACGGTTAGTACTCAAGATTCTCAATCTTGCAATAGGAGTTCGATTCTCCTACCCAGTACAAGGGTGCCGGAAACGGTGCCTAATGAATAAGAGGGAATGGCTTTTAGTCATTCCTTTTTTTCGTGTACCCCGCATCAAGGGCCGCAACAGGAACCCTGCGGGCGCGAATCGTGCCAAGAGACGCTTCTTTAGTTGCGCCTGGACTTTGGGAGAGAGATAACAATGTCAGAAGACGAAGCCGACACCGAGCTCGGGGTAGAGGCGTTTTAAGGCGATTGTGCTGGTGCCAAGATAGGCGGTGAAACGGCCGAAACGGAGTACGGCTCCGAGCTCGGCGGCAATGCCTTGGGCGGAAGCTTCGGTCACTTTCGCGAAATTGTCTTTGGAGTCCTTCCAAAGAAGAGTCCTGTCGCCGTAGCCGGCTCCGATGCTGACGCTCAGCCAATCAAGGCATCTGAATAGTCCTCCACCAGTGACCGCCATCCTTGAGACGTGACCTTCGCCGCTGGTCCAGATGTAGCCGTTGTCAGTGGTGCCGTCCTCGTGACAGATGTAACTGTGGCTGGAAGATTTGAGATTGCCGGTGGCCTTCAGGTATGCCCCGAACCGTTTGGGGTTCCAGACCATCATGACTCCGCCGGACGGATCCGGGACGCTGCCGACGGCGAGGATACTTGCACCGATCCGCTTCCGTTTACGCGTTGCCTGTACGGAGACCGGAGTAGGGACGTACACGATTGAATCCTTGACTATAACCGTGCTTTTCGGCCGCAATGGCAAATGAAGTCTCATCTCATAGACGGATGCGGACTCGATCGGGCAGCCGAACTCATAGTCCCTGATGATGCCGTAGGTCTGGTGCCTGACAGTGATTTTGCGCACACCTTCCGGAACATACACCCAGATCTCTCCGACTTCCTGCCTTACGCCTACTACACCCATCACCCCGACATCGAAATCAAAACCGGCTTCCGGGATGACTACCTTGATCAGCGCTGCCTTTCGGTTGTTCTGATCCAACTCCGGATAGTTGCTCCTCGCGTCCAGATCCCACTCCAGCTTCTTGAAAGACTGGACGAAGAATCCGGAGGAGTCCGTTTGCGCCGAGGCGGAAACAGCCGCTAAAAGAAGAATGAATATGACAGCGAACCTCTTCATATTCTAAAAGTTATAAGGTCCGATCACTCCGAAATCCTTGTCCGGAGCCTCCTGCCACGTCCTGACGTGTATGACAGGCTTCAGGTAGTCCCGAAGGTCAACGAGGATGAACAGGTAGCCAGTGTCCGAATATGTCGTGGAGAAATATTCCTGCCTGATCTTTATTCCGAACAGCTGCTCTCCTTTGCCGAGTTTCATCACCTCGCAGTCAGAGAATTGGATGTTGATATATTCCTGACTGGCGAAAACCATGCTGAGGTTCTTGATGTAGTTCGCCTTGCTCTGGCGGGTCAGGGTGACGTAGCGGTTGCCGCTGTACTCGTTCGGCCCTTTGACGTTCCGGAGTACCCGTCCGGTGATGATCAGAGCGTCGTCATCGAAGATGGAACTGATGTAGTCCAGGCGCTTGAGGGCGTACGCCGTCTTGTAGTTCTCCAGAAAACTGACGAGGATTATCCTTGCCTCCTCGGTCCAGCCTGTCTGGCCGACAATGCCTTGCACTGTTTCTTTTCCCAGAGAGAACGAGAGGTCACAGATCTTTCTCTCTCCGTTGAACGTGAACACGATGTTCTCCACGAACTGCCTTTGGTTGCCCCTGAACGAGAACACCATCGGGACGCTTCTCGCATAGACCTCTTCGCCCAGTCCGTAGAAATACAGTTCGTCGAAGTTCAGCACCCTGGCGTTGCCATAGCGGATGAGGCGGTTGAATATTTCGTAGCCTTCCGGGGTGAAATATTCATAGAGCGATTCATCCGCTCCGCTGGTGACACCTTTGCACACCTTGTTCACAATGTCTTCATATTCAGAAGAAAAGACAATTGGAGTGAGGCCTCCTCGGGCGGAGTCAGGCTCCGTCTGGAATTCTTCCCTTGCCACCACGTCCAGCACTTTCTTCTTGACGGCGGAGAAATCGATTTTCCTTGCTGATGATTCGGATGCTGTAGCGGTTACGGCTGGACCGGAGTGAGTCTTCGCAGATCGTGTCCCGCCGTCGGTGTTCTCTGCTTCCGGAGCCAGTGCCTTCTCGACGAGGCTTACCTCCCTGAACAGATGTTGGAGATGTGCCGGCGTGATTTCGTACTTGATTCTGTATTGGTCGATCTTTGAGCCCGGCCTTACCTCCACGAATCCTTTTCCGTCCTTGGCTGACAGCACCTTGCTCCAAGTCTTCCCGTCAAAGAATTTATAGTCAATGTTTTTGACAGGCTTCCCGTCGAAAGTGAATGTCAACTCCACAATCCCTTTGTCGTAAATGTCCTGCCGGTCGAACCCCACATTCAGCCCTTTCAGAATCGCCTCACGTCTGCTTTTCGCCTCGGCAATCGCCACGACATCAGGAGAGGGGAGGCTGCGCATAAGAGTCTCGGCCCAGGAATAATACCGCAGTGCCACATCCATCTGGCATTTCCTGTCCGCCGTGGCAGCGATGGAAACCATCTCCTTAACCTTGCTCCTCCTTCCGTCGAAGATTCTCTCCACATCGTTTCTCTGAATATACCGCATCACGGAAGCCTTTCCCCGTCCGTTTGACGAAATCATCACACACTCCCTTTTGATGTCTTCCAAATAGGTATTAATCAAGCTTTTCCTGATTTCCGATGAATATGGCAGATCCACTGTCTGTGCGAGTTTTCCGACCAACGCGTCAAGCGCAACACTGTCAGCCGCTGTTGAAGTGGCCGCCGTGGCTTCGGTGTAGATGTACGAATTGTTTTTCCTTATGCTTGCGGCGCTCTGAGCGAACACCGGAGCGCAAAGCAGGGTGAAAAGTATGGTAATCAGCAGCTTTCTCATCGTCCTAACGTCTGTAAGCAGAGTATTCGGTTTCGAACCGTAGTCTCTGGTCCTTTCCCATCGGCCCTCCAACCTTCTGAAGCGCGGCGCGGATTTCATCAGCCATAAGAGCGGCAGTCCCGGCTGAGGCACTGTCGGACTGGCAGTATTCCCTCAGCTCCTCATAGCTTGACAATATGTTGTCCCACTGTTCCCTGCGCATCTTTTCAATCTTTGAATATGCCGCCAGAAGATCGTCCACACTTGCCTCGCCCTCCATCACGGTCTCTCCCAACCTTCTTCCGTTCTGATCAAAGAACCCGACGTTCTGCCCGGTGAACGCCACCGCGATCTCATCGGAAATGTAATAGACATCATCATAGACCGTCGGCAGTATCTCCCTTCCGGAAGTGTCCGCCAGCCCGTACTTCCCGTCCACCGACACGATCATCGTCCCGTTGAGGCAATCGGTCTCCGTGTCGTAGTCTGGCCTGACAGCCCGCACCTCTGTTCTCGAAGCGCAAGCCACAGCCATAAGGGTAAGAAGCAGGAATATTATTGGTTCTCTGTGCATATTCAACAGGTTCTCTATGTCTGTTCACATCAGACTAACAAATTTACCAATATTTTTGGTAATATACGTGTGGAAAAGCTTATATTTGGCTTACAATTAACGCAATTATGGAAGAGACATCAGCTTTTTTCGGATCATACGAAGAATTGTCTGACGGCGGATCCAGGGATATTCAAATAATCCACGAGTCGCCGGAAAGCTATTCCATACTCAGCAGGGCGACTTTTGACGGCAAGCTTGTCGCCTTGAAGTCATTGAAGCCAGAATATGTCGGGAATCCCTTTTATGAGGGACATCTCCGCAAGGAGTACGAGATCGGCCGCTCTCTGGACCATCCGAACATCTGCCCGACCCTTGATTTCATGAATATTTCCGGCCTCGGCAACTGCATTGTCACGCAATGGATTGACGGTGAGAGTCTCGCCGATTTATTGCAGAGCCTTCCCGACCGGTCGCTGAGCTTGTCGAAGCGCACCGGCCATCGGTCTTTTCGGCGCTTCGACAGGCTCGGCTACCGAAGTAAAGATTTCATTACCAAGCCTGTGACCAGAAAAATCCTCCTCGAACTTTGCGATGCCCTTGAGTACCTGCACCGCAACCAGATCGTCCACCGTGATCTGAAACCAGGTAACATAATGATCACCAAAAACGGTCAGAATGTCAAACTGATAGATTTTGGTCTTGCCGATGCTGACTGGTATGCCGTACTCAAGAACCCGGCCGGTACGAGGGACTACATCTCACCGGAGCAGATGGCAGGGGAGAGCGTGGATTGCCGTACGGACATATATTCATTGGGCAAGATAATGCAGCGGATGGGGGTATATCCCCGAATCGCCGTCATCTGCGCCGCCAAGGATCGCGACAAACGCTACGGGTCGGTCTCGGAGGTTCGTTCAGCCATTTTGGAAAGGGAGAGACGCAGGCGTTGGTTCAGAACTGCTCTTGTCGTTTCGGTATTGGCTATAACTCTGTCATTCAGCATGCTGCTCCCTGGAATCAAGACCCGGAGCGAACGCCGTGCCGTCGATTCCGTATTCGAGCGAACCAGTTCGGAGATTAAGGAAGCCGGCTATTGATAGGTTTCCTCGCTGATGACATCCACCCTGTTCAGCCCCTCCTGGGTTCCAGCGATGTAAGAGAGGGTATATTCCCCGTTCCGCAGGATTCTAGGAATGTACAGCGGGTAGCCGATCATGAATGATTCCGCCTGAAACTTGTCTCCTTCAAGCAGTTTTGAATTCTCGGATTTGATGACCGTATAGTTGCTGTCTCCGTCGTACCTTAAATTTACAAGCCGGTTCGGAGCCCATCCGATGACCACCTCAGCCCCTTTTTTCAGATCGGATGAGCATACCTTCTTCACCGAGATGAAGTTGGACACATAGTGTCCGTCATTTATTATGCTTTGCCTGAACGCGCTGAAGTCCCGTTTCCCTATGTATTTTGACAGCACATTGAGGGTGGACATCCTCGGGGTAGGTTTCAAGGTCACATATCCCCACAGCCTTTTCAATGTTGAGGCTGAGATCAGTTCGCCAGACTCGTGTTCGACCACGACGGACAGAGCCTCGAAATCAGCGGACGTCGAAAGCCTTTTCCCGTAGCGTTTCTCGACTTCTGCGAGCAGATAATTCAGTTCCGGTACTATTTTAGCCATGTGTTGTGCATTCATTTTGACACGCAAAGATATTCATTTCGGGCATTTTGTTCAAGTTCATTTCGGTTCATTGCGCCAATATCTTAAAAACATATCTGATAATCTTTTTAATGCCTTTCAAATCAGTTATATTTGCAGGCACTATGTCAGTCTCACGAGTGTTTTTGATGTTCATGTCGCTATGCGTCGGGTTTGCCTCCTGTGTGAAGGATCCTGACCCTTCGCTTCATTCCGCTCCTGAGATTTTAAACACCACCTTTAGCGTCGAGGGGCTGGATGTCCAACTCCGGTGCTGCGTGTCGCGGAGTGACAACATCAAAGGATGTGGTTTCTATTTCGGAGACAGCATGGATGCTATGGAGCGTTTCAATGCTGAGAACCTTTCCGGCAACGAGTTTTCAACGACAATCTCGGGCTTGGGCTGTGGCGAGTACTTTTGCCGCTCGTTCGTCTCCGGCGGAGATGACAACCGGTTGTCGGAGATCCACCGGATCGATATAGAGCAGCGGATGCCTGTCCTGTCCATCAACTCTTTGTGTGTTAGGAACGGAACAGCCGTGGTCTTTGACTACTCCGTTGAGGATGTCTTCAGCGGGGAGATGATAATCTGTGGACTGTGCTGGAGTCTTTCCCCGTCACCGACATTCGATTTGACGACCAAGACTATGGATGGTTCTGAATATGGAGACAGGACGGTGTCGGTCGAAGGGTTGACGATCGGACAGACCTATTATTTCCGAGCCTATGCTGTCAATGCGAAAGGCACCGCTTATAGCCAGGAAATGAAGGTGGTGATCCCGATGCCGTTCGAGGACAAGACATTGGCCGATTGGATGCTTGCCAATTGGGACAAGGATTCCGACGGGCTGATAAGCTTCGAGGAGGCTGCTCTTGTGACCAAGATCGACATCCGTTCGGACGATGTCAAGTCGCTGAAAGGGCTGGAATATCTTCCGAATCTTGACACCGTCCGGTGTCGCGGTCTGTCGTGCGGCCCTGAGGGCGGCAGCGGTACCCTTGCATCAATCGATATTGGCGTGAACGATCACGTCACTAGCCTGGATTTGTCCAATAATCACATTGAGTCATTGACTCTGTCAGGAGCTTCACGTCTCACGTCTCTTGTTCTTTCCGGTAATGTGGAACTGAAGACGGAGGCCTTGACATACAGCTTGGCATCCTTGCGGGATCTCCGTTCGCTTGACATCACCGGTTGCCGGAATCTGGCACCGGATCTGTCTTTGTTCCCTTCACTTGAGGAATTTCACTATGACTCCCGCTCCGGAATTAAGGACAATGAAAAGTTGTTCCGTCAGAAAAGCAACCTCCGCCGGCTTTACGCCGGGGATGCCCTGAAGGATGGAGACAAGATTTATCTGCTCTCGGATCTGGAACTCCTTGACTGCGCCGGAAGTCCTATACGTTCTTTGAACTTGCGCTATAATGTCAAGTTGAGGACTCTTGACCTTGATGGTTGTGACGATCTCTCCTTTCTGGATCTGAACACGAATCCGAAACTTTCCGAGCTCCACTGCCTCTGCAAAAGCCTTAAGCGTCTGGAACTGCTTGAAGGACATGAGATTGATGGCATCAATGTCAACCTCGGCCAGCACAGGCATATTCCTGAATCTGTCGAGATTGTCTACACTCCCCGCATAGAGGACATGGTTTTCAAGCGGTTTATCCTCGACAACTACGACTTCAACTATGACTCTTTTGTCTCTTTGGCGGAGGCGGCGGAAGTCGAGTCCATGAATATCCCGTCGGATGAATATTCCGGAATAGCATCGCTCTATGGAATCGGGATGTTCACGTCGCTTAAAGGTCTGGATGTCTCGAGCCAGGGTCTCTTGACGGAGCTGGATCTTTCCAGGCAGGTCTCTCTCACAGTGTTGGTCTGCGACAACACCTCTGTGAAAACTCTCGATCTCCGTGATTGTCCGGTCTTGGTGTCGCTCTATGCTCAGAATACATCCTTGGTGTCGCTTGACCTTTCCCACAACCCAGCCCTGAAGGAGGCATACCTGTCCGGCTCTCCGATCAAGACCCTCTACCTCACCGCCGCCCAGAAAGCGACCCTTCGCCTAATCTGCGACCCCGACACTCAGGTTGTCATTGTTGACTAGGAACTTCTTTCACACGCTCCACATAGACAATCTTCTTTCCCGGAGCGAAGCACCCGACAACGGAAAGAATGAATCCGAATATGCAGGCGATAAAAGATAATCCGAAGACCGCATCAATGGATTCCGTAAAATCAGAGATGTTTTCCCCCGCATCGAATATGGAAGCGAATTCTCCGATAGAGTTGAGGTCATTGATGAACGGTTCGATTTCCGCATAGCCAACAACAAAAAGATATCCCAGTACACTGAAAACAATAATGCCGATGATGGATAATACTCTCATATTCAGAAAATTGATTTAGTATGATTTGTAAAGATGTTATTGCTACTTGATTTCATGTAAGTATTTCTTTGCAAAGGTCTACTTTAGAATTATGAATATCAAGTTCATTCAGGTTCATGTTACTCTTGTCTCATGAATGTGTTGGAATTGAAACATGGTGGTTTATTGTTCCTTTTTTTGTCTATGAACCTGCACTGCACCAGGTAGATACGAAAAACCGGAGGCTTGAGGCACTCCGGTTCAGGGAATATTCAAACATCAGTTCATTGATGTTTGGCCGCGATCCTTGCTATTGAGCCTCAAGCCATTCGATGACGGTATTATCGAACTCCTCATTATTGCCCAGGTCTGAATTAGTCTTTCCATCAAAATAATCTGAAACGTCGAAAATGGCTTCAATCTCATCCTCATCGCCTGAGCAATTTTCTGATTGTCGGCACACCTTGGCGCCATCTTCGTCCACCTTGAGGAAACATCCTTTGTATGAACCGTCATTGATCATTCCGACTAACGTACCGTTAAAGACGAAAAATTGCTTTGTTTTGGCATCGACTTTTCCATAAAAATTGTATTCATATCCAGGGCCTAAATAGAGGTAGAAATATAGTATGTCCCGAAATTCTGATGACGGATAAAGTGTTATGTATGTGCTGTTTATTGCATATATGCCAGAATAATTATCGAATATCTGTGAAGCGGATAGCAGTGGTATGCATTCATCCTTTTTGCCAGTGATGTCAAATAACAATATAGTTTGATCTCCGCGTTGGCCGAGTTCACCGTTGCGTGCTGTCAGCACATCCCATTTCTTGTCCGTGCCAACAATGAAGCAATATTCCAGATCCTCACTGTAAGCGAATTCTGGATCATCATATATGTAATATGTCTTTCCATCACTCGTTTTTGTGCTGGCACATTCAGCGTCATCTGTGATCTCTGAAAGATCTTCGGTATCTTCGGAAACAGAGTCATCCTCATCACCCTTTTCAAAATCTCCAAAGCCCTCCTCGATGCAGTCATAAAGCGATGATGATGCTTTGTGGCCCAGCATGGACGAAACCGGCAACGCGATGACGCTGAACCCGACAATCACCATTATCACCGTATCAAGCCAGTTCCATTTTGACTTGGCTCCGTCGCTCTCGCCCTTCTTGCAGAGAAGAACCAGAAACCAGATCGCCCCGACCAGAGGAACCATCGAGATGAGTATCCACCATCCGCTCTTGCCTATGTCGTGCATCCTCCTGACATACAAAGCCAGCGTTGGGATGAACAGCGCGAGTCCGAGCAGCAGCGATATTGCCGCCCCGACCAACGGATTGATGAGAGAACCGAGCATACTCACCGCTATTGCTATCAGGAAATTACAAAGTACGAACAGCCAGAATTCCTTCCTGCTGCTCTTCCCTTTGAAGTCCGCATAATGATGCCCGATGGCATCAAAGAAATAAGTGCTGAAAAAACCTTTGTTCATTGTGTGTGAATATTATCAATTGTGCTTTTTGATGGAAATTATAGGTCGCTTGGGGTGGCCGAAATTGACAAAAAACTCCTTGTGACCCGGAATTCAGGAACCATCTTATTATCTTCGTGCCTGTATAAGATGATGGTTTTCCATCGATCCCCCTCAATCTCTTCTATTTTAGCATAATATGAGTGGTATCTATTTTCTTCTCCCGACTTCTCTTTATTAACGGCTGCTTCGAATATTTCATGCGATGTCAGATAGGATTTGTTCCATTTAAAGTCATAACAATCGGAGTTGCCGCTAAATCTTAGGATATTATTGTCAAGGGAATATGATATTTTATATATGGGATGTGTGATAATTCGTCCTTGCGAATCTATGTTCATGTCGAAAAAATCCTTAGGATTCCCATTCCGGTAATAGCAATGCCATCCTTTCTTGCCATCCAGCGTCTGTTTTAAAAAAATATGCGATGTGTAAAAATCATCACGGCATATATTTGCCCCCTCTTTGTCCAGTCTTGCATATACAAGTGAGTCTGGCTTTGATTTAAAACATAATATGTTATGGACATATATGCAGTCGGAATCCACTTGTCTTACAATGTAGTACGTTTTTTTTGAATCGCTAAGTACATAATTGCCGAATTTGTTATTGTATTCCGTCTCCTCAATGAGGACATTGTTTTCTCGTATGTCATCAAAAGACAAATCTTTCAGATAAAAGAGTTTCTTAATGTCTACATCTGTCCATTCTAGTACTTGGTCTATCAGTAGAATGTTGTTCAGCCTCGTCTTGGACGGATTGACCTGCTGCCCCATCATAGTGACCTGAGTCAGGCTGCAGATGATTGCTAATAATAACTTTTTCATTGTGATATGTTTATTATGTATATGAATCAATTTCTGCTGGCTTAATGTCCAATTTGCGGATCATCTCTGTAAACGCATCTATATTGGTTCTCATAGGAATAGGAGTCTTATTGTCCTCATCATATAGAACACCAAAGTTCTCTTTGTCTTTTTCTGAATATGCAAGTAAACGTGAAAGCACAACCCGACCATATTCATCGAAGTATCGTGAGATTGTACGACGATATGATCCTCCCGGATACGATACTCCTTTGTCATAGTAAGCCAATTGCTCTACAATAATGTTTGAACAAAGAGATGCGCTATCTTTCTGACTCTTATAGAAATCGTAGTCATGAATGTCTTGTTCCGGAATAGGTTGCCTTGTCTCGGTCTTTCCATTCAGAACAATTTCCTCTTTGTTTGTCTCGAAGTTCATAATACGATATCCAAGAACTTTGTATGCGCCAATATACCCCCATCCTCCACGACGGAACAAGAACACGATGTCGTTAACTTTGACTTGCTTTACCAGATTTGTTCTCCAATCTTCGTCATATTCCACAAGAGACAACTCATATTTGCCTTCCATAAAGGCACGTAACTGGTCGTAACCCAACATGCAGAAATGCCAGAATTGACCAGAATATGTTGTTGGATTAATGTGGTCTGATGCAGGTTCGTTCAACTCCACTTTAGGTGTGACTGTTGGATTGGTTGCAGTGGCAGTAGGTACAGTCATCTCTGTCTCTTCAGGTGGAGCAATTTTGAAACTACCCCAAAGTCTAAGAATCTTATCTTCGTTCTCTTCCTTGGTGCTTTCTTCAGGTGTAGTGTCCCTCAAATCCTCTCGAAGTATTTTAGTTATGACGGAAAATTGTGATTTGTTTATTTTATAAACAGTGCCCAGATTTTCCGCATTTATTTTTGCCTCGTGCATTTTGTTGATGCACTCTTCTATTGCTTCAATTCTATATGGCTTAATATAAAAGATCAGCTTGTTGAAAACTTCAGATCGAAGCTTGCGAAGTTCATCATTTGTAATGTCTTCATCTTCTAACGTTTCCCACATTGTCGAGATGAAGTTTGAATATACGTTGATCTTGTTTTCATAGATTTTTACGTTCTTTTCCTTTTCCTCTTCACTTTCACTTTGATTGCGTAGGAGCATTCTGGTAATGAACATTGTGAGTAAAGCGCCAAGGCATGCTGCCGTCAATTGGAACGCAAGATCGAATCCTGTGAAAATGCGATGAAATAATAGTAATCCAATAAACAGAAGTATCAGGATGACCAGCATTACCCACTCTTTTTTCATGATATCCGGTATTAGATTATTCATATGTCTCTTTTTTTTCGGCAAAAATGACAAGAAACTTAAAACGAATCAAGTTCATTTAGGTTCATGTTTGCCGAGCCCTTTGAAAAAGTCAGAATTGGATTCAAAGTGATCATACGAATCGCTTTCATGGCATAGTGCTTCTGGTGTGGCTGGGGGCTGGATGTCCCTGAAAAAGTAGCCCGACAAGGAGAGGAATTTTCAGCGAATATGCCGCCTGAGTGTGGTACAGAGGCGGTATGGTTGAAAGTGTTTTGTAAAATCCGGCTGGTTGCCCAGCGTCAACTGAACCTGGGGTGTCTCTCCGTTTCTTAGTCTCTGGAGTTTCTTCTGCGTGGCGCACGATGGTGTGAATATCAGAGCGGCCATCACCATCACTGAGACAATGAAAGTTATCTTTTCGCGATTCATCTCTAGAACATTATCATCAATGAAACGGAGACATCATCCAACGCGATGAAATTCTTCGGGCTGGATTCCCGGATTTCCATGCATTTAAGACAATGGTACAAGGTGTGCTCGTAAAGCCGACCACCCCATCCGCCGATGCCGAAATCCAGATTGAATCTCTTGCTGATCATCCAGGTGTAACCGGTGGACAGCCCTATCCCATATCAGGTTCCCTCGTCAACGGCAAATCTCCAGATGCCTGTCCTTGAATATTCCGACCATTGTCCCTTGACTCCCATCCACCATCCGGAGAACACATACCACGGCCAATAACGGACTCCCGCGAAGGCCGTCTTCCGCTGGTTGCGGACGGTCAGGCCTGATTGCCGTTGAAAACTGAACGGGTTGTACCGCCCTCCGGCCTCAAAGGAGAGATGTCTTGAGAGACTGACTCCGGCACTCAGATTAACCGTCCCATAGTCAGCCCAGCCAAGGGCGTTGGTTGACACGGACACATGTTGTGCCCTTGAAGTGACAGATATCACAAATAACAAGATGACGACAAGCGCAGACTTTCTCATATGATATTATGACAAGAACTCCTGATTATCTTGTGTCTGTGATTCAGTAATCTTTTTGAGTCTTCCCTCAAGCAACTTCATTCTTTCGTCATAAAATGCGACAAAATCTTTGAAATCATAACTTGTTCCGGATGGAATAAGCTGCGTTTCAATATTGATGTGATTATTCTTTATCCAGTCGCTTAGTGGAGTGTCATTCTTTGACTCATTCAGTCCCGAGTTGAGCAGCTGGAGATTCACCACGCTGTTCCAATATTCAGGGTTTGTGAAGTATTCCGATGGAATCTTATCTTCAGAACCAAAGAACTCAATAAGCCTTTCTTTGGAAAATGAAATCGCCGGATGCAGGTGATCCATGTGATAACGGTCATTCTCAAAACTCAGATGGCTGTAGAGAAGAGACAGTATCGGATAACATGCGGAACTGTTTTTCTGAGTCCTCAGTATGTTCTTGATGAAGTCATCATCAAAACTGAAGTTTCTGTCTTGCCCCTTAAACGCGTTTATTATATCATCAAGCGGGAATATGTCACCGGAGTGGTTTTTGAGAACATTTCTGATTTTGGTTAATATCGTGTCGGTTTGTCCACCGAACACTCCCTTGAGGAGCGCTATACACAACCATTTGCGCATATTCTCCTTGCATTTCAGATGCTCGGTCTTTTTCAAAAGAGAGCCTTCGATGTTGTTCCAATACACATAATAGATGATCGGTATGACGGCATTCTTTGCCCTGAGGCTGTCATTGTTGAATCCCCAGACTTCGAGAAGCCGGAATGATTGCAGAATACATTCCTTTATCCTTTTCCAATTTGTACTGAAAACGCTTACCGTGCTTGAGTCAAAGTTCTTGACATTGAATTTGATGTTGTCATTGAAAAGGACCAGGCAGGTTTTTAATATGAAATCCTCACTGATCATGAAACCTGGCTTGCCGATGCCAAAGACTTCGGTGACCAGATCAGAAAGGGATTTTCTTGCGTCTGACCCATCTTCAGTGGTCCAATTCGCGATAGTTATTGACATAAGCAAATTGGAGAAGCTAAGAGGAGTACCGCCACTGTTTGTTCTGATGAATATGTCCAAGACGGCATCAATGTCCTGTTTTTCTTCCAGATAATAATTGATGAGTTTGTCTTGGTGAATGCGTTGCATCAGGGTTGACAAAACCTTTCCCTGATTCTCTTTAAGGTTATGCTTAAGTACATATCGTACTATGTCATTAACACTCGTGATGCAGAGGATGTCGCGCACCGGAAACCAATAGTCTGTGTCGTTATCCTGATTTCTTTTGTATTCGTCTTCTGTCAAGAAGCGGAAGTCGTATGCCAAGTCCAGATCATTGTCTGAATCCTTTGCAACCCCGGAATTAAGATTGAGGTACAATCGTCTTGTAGGGAGTGCATCTTCATTGTCCGCCCACCATTTCCGTGGCATTTTGTAAGCGTAGGTACCCTTTAGCCCAAGATACAGACTGGTAAGACGTTGCTGTCCATCGATAACGGCAAAGAAATCAGGACAGCCAATCGCGTCAAAGTCAGGGTTGTTAACCTGAAAGAACTCTCTGTAGGCGGAAAGGAATTTGTAAAACTTAAAGTCCTTTTTGATGCCTGCGTCCTGAATGTGCCAGAACATGAATGAGTTTATAGGGTACCCTCGCATGATGCTGTCAAACAAAGTCTCTATCTGGGATGCGGACCAGACGAATTTCCTCTGAATGGAAGGTAGCAGATACTCTTGACGATCAATATGGTCGATAGCCTCCTTGATTGAAATGTTGTTTTGATATCCTGATGACATAATGAATTTGTAGGATTTTCTAATTGTGGTATTAATGATTCTACTGATAGCTATTTCTTCACGCAGCGGACCGACATCTTTTGGTTTTCACTTTGACTGACGATGAGACTGGTATTAATGCTTAAATAGTCTTTTGACGAGGAACGATATACTCCGCACTTTCTGAAACTGTCGATGCTGCCGTCACTTATGCTGGATTTCGGAATATATCCGGCCAAAGGTAAGAACAGGGCTGGGACATTGTCAACGTATGTGCTGTTTCCGTAATGCCATATTCCGACGGTCTCTTGCCATGTCGTAACTCCTGAATAATGGGATGCGAGTTGATTGAGTTCATCTATTGTTGGCAGTCTCCAGCCACTAGGACAAGCCTTAAGAGCACTGCTGTGGTCGAAATACTCACCATATTTATTATAACTGGTTGCCCCGCAGTTAACAGGCGCCCAAGTTGTTTCATTGACGGTGATGCCTAACCCCCAGTTTATTCCATTCTCTATGTATGAACCGTCTGTCGCATAAGGCTTGAGCGGTACATACTCTGACAGTATCTCATTTGAGCCATCGGATATTTTCAGTCGGCAGTTGACCTGCATGGTTCCGTTGAAGAACGCATCATCAAGACCATTGGCGGAGACGGTTACGGAGAGGATGCCGTCGGAGGCAGAGGCGGACTTAATGCTCAGCGGGACAAAGTCACCAGTGGAGGCGCGGGTCTTGGTATAGACGGCCTTGACTGAGAGGACTGTGCTCCAGTTGGCGGCGAGGTCGGTGGCCAGAGAAGCAGGTTGGAGCTCAAAGCGAAGCATGAAGGTGCCGGGGATGACGGTTGATCCTGACATCGAGCACGGGACGTTCTCGGCACCGTCTGCGTAGGTCGGGACGTGGGAGATGGAGACCATACGGCCGATGATGTTGGAGAGTTTGTCTTTCAGGGTGTTGATCTCGTCCTGAAGGGCGCTGATCCGGGACTTGATTTCGGACAGGGAGTCCTCAAGGGTCTTCACACGAGTGTCGAGGGCATCGATACGGGTGTTGATCTCGGAGACTTTGGTGTCGATTGTGGAGTTCAGCTCGCGGACCTTTGTGTCGATCTTAGTGGTGAACGTGCCGTCATATTCATTGATGGCGGAGGTGATGGCCTCCTTGTAGGCCTTGGTGATGTCCTCGGTCGCCTTGGCTAGGTCGGAGCGGAGAGCCTCGATGGTGGAGGCGTTGTCGGAGGCGGTCTTCTTGACGGTCTCCAGCTCCTTGGTCAGGTTGTCGATCAAGGTGCGGTTCTCGCTCTCGGAGGTGCCAGGGTTGAGGTTATTGATGAGACCTTCGAGGTATTCCTTCTGGGCTTTCAGCTGAGACTCAAGGTCGGACTTCTGCGCGTCGAGCTTGGCCTGCGTCTCGGCGATGGTCCAGTAGGAGTCGAACCTGGAGTTCACCCACGCCTTGAGGGATTCCTCCAGTTTGCCGATCTCCACCCTCATCTCGGCACGGTAGGCCTCGGTCACTTCGGTCTTCGCGGCGGAGATGGCGTTGGTATATTCATTGGTGATGGATGTTATGGCGTCCTCGACCTGCTTCTTGACGGGAGCGATGGCGGTCTCGATGTCGGACTGCCACTGCGTCTTGAGTTTAGTTTCCATCTCCGAGAGGGAGGTCGTCAGGTTGGCGATGGTCTCCTTTATAGAGGTCACGTCGGAGACCACCTTTGAATATTCTTCAAGGGTCGCAAAAGTAGTTGATGCCCAATCTTTTGTGGAGGAGATCTGCTCGGTGACGAATGTCCTCAGCTCGGTGACCTTGGATTCGATCTCTTTGCTCTTGGTCTCCAAGGTGGTGACCGTCTCGTTGAGCAGGGTGAGCTTCTCTGTCATCTCTGTGCGCAGCGAGGTGAGTTGTGAGACGACATCGGCCTTGGCATCATAGATGGACTTCACGAGTTCCTCCTTCATCGCGCTGTCACTCGCCTTGGCGTCCTCGACCGCCTTGTCAAGGGCGGCCTTCACATCGTCGATCTTCTTGTCGGCGGCGGCGATGGACTCCTTCAACTCCTCCGACGGGGACTGGATATTCTTTATATATTCCTTGAGTTCCTCATTGGCCTTCTGGAGGTTCTCTATCGTGGCGTTGATGGCGGTTATCTGCTCGGTGACGGTGGTTATCCTGTCGCCGAGGTCCTTGATTGAGATGTCGTAGCCGGACATCCTCTCCTTCAAGGCCGCCACCTCGTCCTCCAATGTCTTGACCCTTTTCGTCAGGGCCTCCATCGCGTCGTTGATGGCATTGACCTCATCGGTGATGCGGTTGTTGACCTCAATGACTCTCTCGGCCACCTCATCGGTCAGTTTGCCGTCAAGTTCATCTATCGCTACCTTGATGGCATCCTTGTAGGCGTTGGTAATCTCGGACTTGGTGTCGAGAAGGCTTTTCTCCAGGGCGGTGATGCGCTTCGTGTTCTCGGCTATGGCTGCGGCGTTATCCGTGATGGCGGACGCATTCCCAGCAATCAACTTGGCCTGCTCAGCGATGGCCTTGGCGTTCTCGGCGATCCTCTCGGTGTTCCGGGCCACGGCTTCCGAGTCTATGGCGCTCGCCTTCAGCGCGGCTATCGCCTTGGAGTTCTCTTCGATTGCCTTCCTATTGGCTTCGATCTGCGCCTTGTTCTTGTCGATCTGGACCTTGTTCTCCGCTATTTTCCCTTCGAGCACGGTCTGGAGGTTTGAGATCTTCTCTGAATATTCGGTCTTGACGGTCTCTATCTCCTTGACTATAGTCTCCTTCTCGACAGTGGATGTGGATATTTTGCTCTCTAATTCACTCACCTTTGTGGTCAGTTCTGTCTGGAGGATGCTGATCTGGTTCTTCAGTTCCTCGACAATCTTTGTGTTATCGGTGATCTGCGTGGTGTTGTTGACGATGGTCTGCGAGATCTCGGAGATCCTGTTCGTGTTCTCGATCACGGTCTGGGAATATTTCTTCACCTCCTCGTTGACGGTTGTCAGCTCGTCGCAGAGGTTCGTTATGAGGGTAGTGTTGTTCGTGATCTTCGTTGTCAGGTCTGTGGACAACGCGCTGATGAGCCCTTCGAGATAGGACTTCTGCGAGGACAGCCGTCCCTCCAGTTCGGCCTTCAGGGCCTCCAGTTTCGCGTCCGTCTGCGAGATCGTGTAATAGCCGGTGAGCGCGCTGTTTACCCATTCCTTGAGGGACTTCTCAAGCCCTTCGATTGAGGCCTTGATCTCGGCCTTGTAGGCGGCCTCTATCTCGCTCCTGACTGTCGTGACGGTGGCGTTGATGGTCTCCGTGACAGACTTGACAACCTCCGCAGCAATCTGGTCTCGAATCGGTTCCAAGGCCTTCTCTATCTCCTTGTTGACTCTTTCCTTGAGGTCCTTCTCAAGAGCCTCCACGGAACTGTTCAGGCTCTCGATGCTCTTCTGGATCGTGCTGATGTTTTGAACAACGGAATTGTACTGGTCGATGGTGGCGAATGTCGTCAATGCCCAGTCCCTTGTGCCGGAGTCCTTTCCATCAACATAGTCTTTCAAGTCATTGATCTTGCCTTCCAATTCAGCATCCTTCGCTTTTAGCGTCTCGATGGTCTGATCAATCTTGTCCAGTCTGCCTTCGAGGCTTGATTTGACGGACTCCAGCTTAGAGAGGATTTCCGAACCGGAAGTGCCGATTTCCTCCCTCAGGGCCTTGATTTTTCCGTCAATCTCCTCGATCGACTTTTTCAGATCGCCGGCGGATTTCTGAAGAGCATCAATGAAGCCTTTCAGTTCCTTGTCCGTCTGCTCAAGTTTCGGGATAGAAGCGTTGATCTGGACAATCTGTTGGTTGATGGTCTTGATCTCGACATTCTCGATCTGGTCCAGTCGGCCTTTGATGTTTCGGATGTCCCTATTTAGGCCTTTGTGGCAGCTTGACAGAAGCAAGGTCAGGGCAATCAGTATGCCCAATGAAAAATACTTTTTCATGTTCTTTCGCCAATATTATTGAACTTATAACAGGTCATATTTTTGACAAAAGTGGAAATAAACTTAAAACGAATCAAGTTCATTTAGGTTCATGTTTGCCGAGCCCTTTGAAAAAGTCAGAATTGGATTCAAAGTGATCATACGAGTCGCTTTCATGGCATAGTATCATTGGTGTGGTTGTGGACTTGTGACAGCAGGAAGGTCGCTAGGTAGGAAGAATTTTGCATACGTAAAAAACGTAATGTTAATTGCGTATTATGGGCTAATATGCTATCTTTGTCAAGATTGAATAAGATACTATGCTAAAGAATCCATTCATTACTTATGGTTATGAGGGTCCGGAATATTTCTGTGACCGTGTACAAGAGACCGAATCTTTGACGGGACTGCTTCAGAACGGGAATAATGTGGTGTTGATGTCACCACGCAGGATGGGAAAAACCGGACTCCTGATGCACAGCTTCGGTCAGGCGGAGGTTGCGGAAGAGTACAACACTTTTCTGATTGACATCTATGCGACAAGCAATCTGCAGGATCTTGTGTTCTCTATGGGCAAGGCGATACTGTCGCAGTTGATGCCTCGTGGCCAGAAAGCGTTGTCCCGGTTTGTGAAGACGGTGTCGTCTTTGCGTCCTGTGATGTCTGTGGACATTATGGGAAATCCAAATTGGAGCATAGAACCGTCACGCTCTGAGGAACCGTCATATTCCTTGGATCAAATATTCAAGTACCTCAGTGAATCTGACAAGCCGAATATTGTCGCCATAGATGAGTTCCAACAGATCGTGTTTTATCCGGAAAAGAATGTCGAGGCGGTGTTGCGTACACTTATTCAGAGGTGTAAAAACACTGTATGGGTGTTTTCGGGATCATCAAGGCACCTTCTTTCGGAAATGTTCATATCGCCTGCAAGGCCATTCTATGCTTCGACGACGGCAATGAGCCTGGAGAGCCTTCCTTGTGATGCATACGCCGATTTCTCACAGTCGTTGTTTGGTCGATATGGCAAGAGTGTCGAGCGTGAAGTTCCCGAATATGTTTACAAAAAGTTTGAAGGCGTGACCTGGTTTATGCAGCGGGTAATGAATAGGTTGTTTTCTGACACGCCGGAAGGCGCGGACTGCACACTGAATATGGTTGATGTCGCTGTTAAAAGCATAATCGATGAGAACAGCAGCGTATACAGTGATCTTCTTTATCAGTTGACCGGAAGGCAAAAGGAACTCCTTATGGCAATCAACAGAGAGAAGAAGGCCACTGCGATAACCAGCGGTAAGTTTGTGAAGAAATATGCGCTTCAGAGTCCTTCGACCGTTCAGACTGCCATCAAGTCACTGGTTGACCGGCAGATTGTGACCAACGACAAGGGCGTGTACGAAGTGTATGACAAATTTTTCTCAATGTGGTTGGAGACGCACATGTGGTAAAATTCGAGAGTGGGGAGCTCTGTATTTTGTCCGATTATTCCATGGCGAAACTCATCTCTTTGCAAACCACGGCCGTGAGGCAATGCCACAGACAAAAAAGTACCCGGGGCAAATGAAGGCATCTTGCACCCGGGTACATTGTTTTCGGTTTATTCGGGTGCGAAAGAGGCATTTCCGCACCCGAAGGAGGCTAGTTCCAACCTTGGATCTCGCCGCCGATCTCGATTTTGACTTTGGCAGGGTCGCTGTCAAGGATGATGTTGACGGAATGCTGGATGCCGGAACGGAAGACGAAACGGCTTTCCATCAGATAAGAGACATTGCTGGTAAGAACTTCTATCAGAGGTTGACGGTTGTCTATGCGCTGAGGGACGATGATGGAGGAGAAGACAGTGTCGCTTTCCTTCTTCATCGTGATGGTCTTAGCCTTGCCGTAGTTGTCTTTCACTACGACTCCGCTGCCGAGATCCACAATCGCGTCCGTCACCGTCCCATGTACCTTGACGACAACATCTTTTGGCATGTCACCTTCGAAGTCCTTGCCCTTGACCAGTTTGACGACCAGACGGCTCATCCTGTGGCTGAATGTAAGGTTGACGACATCCGGGTACTTGACACCGGCCTGTTTCGCCCAGAGGAAGTCCGAGGCCTCATAGCCACCGAGCGCCCTCGATGTCTTCGCCGTAGTCTGATCTGTGGCGACAGTGAAACGGTACTCGTCCACGGATGCCGGTTTGGCGTAAGGGTAGTAGCCATAGACATCGTACTTCACGCCCTTGTCCCAGTAGAGGGTCGGTGACGTGGTCCATGAGGAACCGTTAAATCTGAGCGCAGCGTTGTTGACCGCGTTACCTGACACCTGAAGCGGAACCGGTTTGTTGGAACTGTCGTACTCCGTCATGTAAAGCCCGGTCACATCACCACTTTCAAAGGCGTTGGCTGTGGCTCTGGTCTGTCCGGAGAACCCTAAATTGAAATGAATCTCAGTGCCGTCCTCAACCTTCGTACCCGATTTTGAGCATGCCGCGGCGAGAAGAATCATTGAAAGGTAGAATATCTTTTTCATTGTATCATGCGCTATTTAAGAGTTGGACGTTTACCCATGAACACCGGCTCGTGCTGATGCGTTCCGCTGGACACCGAGAAACTGAACGGAGATGCCTTGGTGGCGGCCGTGGCGGTTTCAGGCAGATTCTCTATGTTGTCATTGGCCGCGAACTTCTCGAATGAATATTTCTCACCGGCATATTCCATGATTCTTCTGACAATCGCCTCGCGGCTGATGGTGCTGTAGTAAGGGATCTCATTGTTCATGCAGCTGTTGTACTCCGAACGATAGACCCCGCGCGAGTGCATGAATCCACCTTCGTAGATATCTACGATCTTGCCGTACTTCTCATCGAAGATCAGGTGGCTCCATGGCACTTCATCCATCTTGCCGGTAAGTGACAGGTTCTCGTACCAGCCTTTGGCCTTGGCTCTGTTGAATTCGTCAACGTGGCCACAGCAAGTACATGAGCAGGCGTCAATGAAAGCGTTGTGGTAGATGTACTCGTCGCCGAGCTTGCCGAATCCGTGTCCTCCGGCCTCGTGCTGGATGACTCCACGGAAATCCAGAGGGTAGCCATAGTCACTCACCGGGCAATAGGCGATGGCCTCTCCGCCGTCGTACATATAGCATATTCCTCCATAGTCTGTCGTGTTCGGAACAATGACGATCAGCGTCTGGTTGAGGTTCCCTTCATTGACAGTCGGAGCCTTGCAGGCATATTTGAATATCTCGTTGTAGTCACTCTCTCCGTTGCGTCCGCCAAGTGTGCCCTCTCCTTTTGCGGAAGTATTGAACCTGTTGTAGATGATGGTGTTGACACTTCCGATTCCGGATTCAGGCGACACCGCTATTCCAGTATAGACATTGAAGTAATCCTTGTAGGTCTTGTAAGGCTCGATGCTGAAAAAGTGTCCCATCGCCTCCTTGATGTTCTTCATGAGAAGTCCCTCACTTATGTCTTTCGCATTGTATCCGTCGCCAAGAAACACGAGGTTTACACCTTTGCCTTTGGTGGCTTTGTTGAGAGTGACGATTTCATCCTCGGCATAGCCATAGTCATACTGTGTGAGGTAACAGGTCGTTCGGTAGTCCTTGTCCTTGAGCTTGAAAACAATCTTGCCCTCACGGTTCGATCCGGCCGGCATCTGCTGGAATCCCAGTTTGAGTTCGGTCTTGCCTTTGCCCTCTTTCTGGCTCAGTGTCACCCAGTCAGGCTTGCTTTCCACAACCCACTCGTCGTCAGCGTTCAGCACAAGGTCTCTCGTTACCTTGGTGTTCAATGCTGTAGCCACATTAGGCCTTATGGACAGATTTCGGTAGGCCGAGATACGCTTGAAGTCACTCCAACCTGGCGCGGCCTGGTACTGAATCACCGCGGATTCGGGCACTTCCACGGTGAAGTTGTCTTTGGAAACACCATCGAACGCACCTGTTTGAATATAAGGAGGAATAGTGCCCTTGCAGACGATCTTGTTGATGCCGAAGCAATTCTCAAAGGCTCCGCCACCGATATGATAGTTTGAATAACTTATTGTCTCAAGTCCTTCGGGAAGTATCAGACCTTCTATGCCGCGACATCCACTAAATGCGCCAGCGTTGATACACAACATGTTTTCCGGGATTTCAAGATTCCCGGTGAGCCTCCAGTTGTTTGCAAAAGCTCTGTTTCCTATGGTTGATAGACTATTGGGAAGAGTGAGTTCTCCACTGAAGTCGCATCCTTCGAAAGCGCGGCTTCCGATAGACACTAAATCTTTTGGCAGAACAAGTTCCCCTCTAAATCTACAATCAGCAAATGCGGTTGCCTCAATTGCTATGATATCATCATGAAGGGTTAATGTCCCATTAAGTCCACTACATGCGTCAAATGCTCCTTCACTGATTGTCTTCAAGGATTTTGGGATTGTCAGACTTCCAGACAGTCCTTTGTCGTCGCCAAAAGCCTGCCTTCCTATGAACTTGAGTTTTTCCGGGAGGTGAAGCTCTCCATACAACCCTCTACATCCATAGAAAGATAACTCACCAATATATTCAACATTGTCAGGAATAACCAATTTGCAATTGAAACCACAATCACGGAATGCGCCTCCACCACCAGCTACGCCATCACCGCTGATGCGAATCAAAGAACTAGGGAGAGAGAGGCTGCCAGAGAGAGAACTGCACTCACCAAATGCGCCACAATCAATATCAGTAACACCTTCAGGTATGACAAGCGATCCAGTGATATTTGAACATCCTTGAAATGCTCCATAACCGATACGTGTGATGCTGTCAGGAAGAACTAAATGCAGAAGTGATTTTTTTCCAAGAAAGGCATGATGAGAAATTTCGTCATCGTTCCCGCTGTTGTATGCGCTGGTGTCATAGCTTCCGTCGTCTTCAATGATTCGTCCACCTTCAGCAGCTTTTATCTTTACCTCCTTGAGATTAAGCGACTGAAGGATCGGCATCAAGTGTCTCATGACCGCAAAGTCTCTGGCATTGATTGTTCCCGTCACTTTCAGGTTCTTGACCTTTGCGACATCTTTCCCTGCCGCCTCGATGCATTTGTCCAATGTCCCCGGAGTCTCGACATTGATGACGATATATTCTCTTGTCGTGGCGTCGTGGGAGACAGCGTCGTTCTCCCATGCCGTGATGCTCTCGTCGCTTACCTTGAACTCGAAGTCTCCAGGCGCTCTCCTGTTGACGGTGATTGTGAAGTTGTGTTGTCTGGATGGAGCGAACACGATCCCTCTGCTGAATCTGTAGGGGATTCCATCCACTGTGACACTGATAAGCGGTGTCCCCTCGGCGATTTCCTGCGGCACGACCACGGCCCTGAAATCTTTTCCCTTTCTTGTATGGGATTATGCCCGTGCTATTGACCTCGCCGCTTGCCGTGACAACTCCTGTGGACAGGTCAATCATGGCTTTCCTTTTGGTGTTCAGAATGAGGACTTCCTTGCTCGCCACTGACCACTCCGCATCCGAGAATCCTGTGCCTTTCGCAAGGGTTACTCTGACTCCCGCCATCCGGTGCGTGAACGACAGGCGGACAATTCTGTCAGTCGGAGCCGCATTCTCCGCCTTGCCCCACAGAAAGTCGGACGCCTCGTAGCCTCCCAAATTGCCGTTCAACGCATCTGTGCTCTGATCCTTCAGAACCTCGAAGGCATATTCATCGACATTTTTAATGGAAGCGTATGGGTAATAGCCGAAGACATCGATGTGCGTCTCGTTATCCTTCCAATATATGTCGTGTTCAGAAGTCCATTTGTAGGCATCCTCATCGAAGGTGAACCTGACATTGTCAGCCCTGTTGCCGTTGTTCTCCAGTGTCCCGGCTTTGCTGCCGTCGTAGTCCACGATATAGACTCCGATCTGATCCTTGTCGGCGAATCCGGAGTCGTTCGCCCTGGTCTGGTAGACCTGAGAGATTTCGCCGGAGATGGTGATCAGCCTTGGTTCTTTATCATCGGGTTCTGGTCGGAAATTGTCTTCCTTAAGGCTGCATGCGGCCAGCCCGAGCATGGCCGCCAGTGCCATTGTATAGTAATATGTCCTTTCCATGAATATTCTTTCAATATTTTCACAAAAGTGGGTCTTGCCAGCAGATCTGTCCTCATCCTCTCCTTTGCTGATTCGCTTGTCTCTTCGAGAGGATTCCGCAAGAGTTTTCACACCATTTCTCTATTCCACCGATCCGCCGTAGTCTATGTCATTTGTCCCCCACGGCTCGATGCCAATGTTGATGCCCTCGCCGGTGCGGTTGACCACAACCGTGCACGTGTGCCGCCTGCCTGATTTCAGGTCGATTGTGGTTTTCAATGAATATGAATCCGTGCCGATCCGGATCCTGACAAGTTCCGATTCCGAGACGTTTTGAGGCACGACAAGTGCCTTGAATATTCCCGGGCCAATCTGCAGGGGTTTTATTTTCTTTGCGCTGCCATCTGCGGAGACTGTTCCGTCCGCCAGATTGACCAGTGTGGCCGTTTTCAGCCCGCAGAGTGTCACTTCGGCTTCCTTGAGATCGTCCTCTTTCCATCCTGTACCTGCTTTCAGGTTGATGATCAGGCAACTCATACTGTGATTGACCGTGATCTCCACCGGATCCGGAGTAGGGGAGATTCCTGTGACCTTCCCCCACATAAGATCCGATGCCTTGTAGCCGCTCTCCGTGCTTTGGTCCTGTCTGACCTGGAACGGAAAGGCCGTTGTTGAAGACACGGTGGACGAGTAAGGGTAGTAGCAGAGTAAATCAGCCTTGGTGGTGGTGTCCAGCCAGTAGATCTCTTTACTGGAGGTCCATTTCGCGCCGTCGAAAGAAAACTTGCCGTTGTCAACGTGGTTTCCGTTGCTTTGGAGACTCTTAGGCTCGTTGACAACGTACAGACCGACATCGTCTCCGGTTTCGAACGCATAGTCCGTCGCCCTTGTCACCGCTGTGGCAATATGGATAGGCACCAATTCCGGTTCTGGGGGCGGTGTAGGCTGCCCCTCTGTCTTTTTGCATGATGCCAGAACAGTTAGCGTCATGAGGATCAATGCGAGTTTTTTCATTACTAATCAATTAGTGTTTATTATAAATGGATAGGCCGAGTCGATGCCAACTGCAAAGATTGGATAAATAATCGATAGTATCAAGTTCATTTCGGTTTGCTTTCCATCTTTTTTCGTCCACCCGCATCAAGGGCCGCAACAGGAACCCTGCGGGCGCGAATCGTGCCAAGAGACGCTTCCGTGGTCACGTCGGTGCCCCTGCGGGCGGTCTGAATTTCTGTATTAGGGGGGAGAAAGCAAAAAAGCCCACATCGCTGCGGACTTTTTTCGGTTAGTTAGTAGTGTATTACCTTATTTTGAAAGAAGGTCTTAGTCGTTAGAGTGTGAAAAACTCTCACATTTTTTCTGATGCAAATGTAGGCAAAAAAACGTTTAAAACAAGACTTTTTCGGGAAAAGTTTTAAACGTTTTACGTTGATAACGGTCTTTAGCGCTGATTTTCAGCTTTTTCCAACAGCTCCGGGCGCAGTGCTTTCGTGCGTTGCAGGGCTTGCTCGTCCTGCCATTCCTGGATCAGCTTCGGGTTGCCGCTCAGAAGGACTTCCGGGACTTTCCAGCCTTTGTAGTCGGCGGGGCGGGTGTAGACGGGAGGGGAGAGGAGACCGTCCTGGAAGCTGTCGCTTAGGGCCGAGGTCTCGTCCGTCAGCGCCCCGGGGATCAGCCTGACGATCGAGTCCGCCAGAAGTGCCGCCGGGATCTCGCCGCCGCTGACCACATAGTCCCCGACCGAGATCTCACGGGTGACAAGATGTTCCCGGATCCTGTGGTCTATTCCTTTATAATGACCGCACAGCAGGATGAGGTTCTTTTTCAGGGAGAGCTCGTTGGATATTCCTTGATCCAGACGCTCGCCGTCGGGAGACATGTAGATGACTTCGTCATATTCCCTTTCAGCCTTTAGTTCCTCGATCATTCTCTCCACCGGCTCGATCATCATGACCATGCCGGCGTCGCCGCCGTAGCAATAGTCATCCACGGTCGCACGCGGTCCCAGACCGTATTCTCTGATGTTCTGGACGTGTATTTCAACCAGCCCCTTCTTGATGGCCCTTCCCACAATGGAGTGGCTCAAAGGACTCTCCAGCAATTCAGGAACAACTGTAAGAATGTCAATACGCATAGAATATTAGTTTGCTTTTTGCAAAAATAGACTTTTTAATTGTTTTTTTAGGTATCTTTGCGGATAAGTAGAACTCTTAATTAAACTGCTTTATGAGTGAAGGTAATATTCCTGAGGTTAACAAGACCTCAGATGTAGAGGAAGCTCCAAAGGCTCTCAATGAGAATGTGGAAAGTCCTGAAGTGCAGGAAGTGGCGGCGGAAGCCGTTGATGCCGTGGCGGAAAACCCGCAGGCGGAGGTGACGGAGGTTGCCGAAGAGGCTGCGTCGGTTGAGGCTCCTGCCGAGGCCGAGGCTGAATCCGGCGTTGAGGTTCCTGCCGAGGCTCCGACCGGGACAGAGACTGGTTCCGAGGCTCCGACCGAGGCTGAATCCGGTGTCGAGGCTCCTGCGGAGGCAGAGGTTCCGGCTGATCTTGGCAATCTTTCCCTTGCCGAGCTGTCAGACTTGTTCGACAAGCTCTCGCAGGCTGACGACAGGATGAAGAGGTACAAGGAGGCTGAGGCCATCAAGTCCGCATTCTACAAGAGGCTTTCAAAGGAGAAGGCTGAGGCCGGCCTGGGAGCGAAGGTCGATGAGCCGTCCTCACGCGAGGATGTTGTCGAGGAGGTCGCTCCTGTGACCCAGACCTTGGAGGTCAAGGACAACCCGTTCGAGGCTATGGAGACCGCTTTCAAGGGTGTCTATGCCAACTATAAGAAGGAGCGTGCCGAGTACAACCGTCAGCAGGACGCCCAGAGGGAGGATAACTTCGCGAAGAAGCAGGCTGTCATCGAGGATCTGAAGAATCTGGTCGAGAAGCAGGAGGATGTGAATTCCACCTTCCCTGCCTTCCGTGAGCTCCAGAACCGCTGGAGGGAGATCGGACCGGTTCCCGCCACGAAGTTCCGTGATCTGAACGACACCTATCAGTTCTATGTGGAGAAGTTCTACGACATGGTCAAGATCAACAGGGATCTGCGCGATCTTGATTTCAAGAAGAATCTTGAGGCCAAGGAGGCGTTCTGCCAGGCTGCCGAGAAACTCTCGGAGAACGAGAATGTCGTCGAGGCTTTCCGCGAGCTTCAGAAACTGCACGAGCAGTGGAAGGAGTTCGGGCCTGTGGCCAAGGAATTCCGCGATTCCATCTGGGATCGCTTCAAGGCGGCCACGGCTGTCATAAACAAGAAGTATCAGGCTTACTTCGAGGGTCAGAAGGAGCAGCAGCAGGAGAACCTTGCCGAGAAGACCAAACTCTGCGAGCAGGTCGAGGCCATTGCCGGGAAGGAGGTCAAGTCATCTAACGAGTGGAACACGCTTTCTACCGAGATCGAGGAGATCCAGAAGACCTGGAGGACGATCGGTTTCGCCACGAGAAAGGAGAACCAGAAGATCTACGACCGCTTCCGCGCCGCGTGCGACAAGTTCTTCACCCGCAAGAGGGAGTACTACTCTCAGTTCAAGGACTCCATGAATGAGAACATGGAGAAGAAACTCTCCCTGATCGAGCAGGCCGAGGCGCTTAAGGACAGCAAGGAGTGGAAGAAGACCACCGAGGCTCTGATCGCCCTGCAGAAGCAGTGGAAGGAGATCGGCGCCGTTCCTCGCAAGAAGTCGGAGCAGCTTTGGAAGAGATTCCGCGCCGCGTGCGACGAGTTTTTCAATGAGCGCGACAAGAACGCCAAGCCGGAGAACGACTTCTACGGCAACCTCAAGGCCAAGAAGGCTCTTGTCGAGGAGATCAATGAATATGCTCTCTCAGGTGACGCCGCGGCTGACCGTGAGGCTGCCCGCGCCTTTGCCGACAGATGGCAGGGCATAGGTTTCGTGCCGTTCAAGGAGAAGGATGCCATACAGGCTTCCTACACCGAGGCCATGAAGGCCAAGTTCCCGGATTTCTCGCCGAGGGGTCCGCGTCAGGGCGGCGGCAACGCCGGCAGAGGCGGTGGCTCAAGAAAGCCGCTCAGCGAGAAGGATCGTCTTGTGCAGCAGTACAATAAGCTCCAGCAGGACATTGACACCTACGAGAACAACATCGGTTTCTTCTCGACATCGAAGAATTCCGCTCCTCTGATCCAGAAGATGCAGGAGAGGATCGATGCGGCGAAGCAGGAACTGAAGGATCTTGAGGCAAAGATCCGCAAGGCAGAGGAGAGCGAAGAAGAGAAGTAATCAAGAATGGATAAGAACACTATCACTGGTATCGTCCTGATGGGCTTGCTCCTGTTTGGCTTTACCTTCTATCAGAACAAACAGTATCAGAAACAGGCGGCCTATCAGGCGCAGTTGGATTCGATAGCGCTTGTAAAGCAGATCCAGGCAGACTCGATCGCCGCTGTGGAAGCGGCCCGGATGAAGTCAGACACGGCATCGGTCGCCCTGGTCGCCGCTCCGGTGAGCATCTACAAAGACTCTCTCCTTGAGGTTGCCCATTTGGGTGAGGAGCAGATCGTGACTTTGTCGAACGACAAGTTCGAGGTGGCCTTCACCACGAAGGGTGCGCAGCCATATTCAGCAAGATTGAAGGACTATAGCGCCTACGGCGGGGAGGAACTTTACCTTTTCAAGCCGGGAATGAGCCGCTACGATGTCCAGATCTACGCGGGGGAGAGCATCAGCACGGACGATTTCATCTTCACTGTCGCCGAGAAGACGGACACGTCGCTTTCCATGCGTCTGCCGTTCGCCGGCGGCGGCTACATCGAGCAGAGGTACACGATCGAGGAGGGATCATATTCAGTTAAGAACTATCTCTCGTTTGTCGGTATGGAGAATGTCATTCCCAAGAATGTCTTCTCGTTCGATGTGGACTATTTCGTGACCATGCCGAGGATGGAGAAGGGCTACAAGAATGAGGTCCAGTACTCCAAGCTCGACTACTATTTCAACGGCGAGAAGAAGCCTGAGGCCATCGCCAAGGGTCGCGGCGCGCAGAAACGTGTCGACGCTAAGGTGTCTTGGTTCGCCTTCCAGCAGCAGTTCTTCTCGGCCATCATGAGGGCTCCTCAGGAGTTCGCCTCGGCGGATTTCGCACTCAACTATTTCCCTGAGGATGACGAGAGCCACAACCTGATGACCGGTGAGGCCAGGATGAGGATGGATTTCGAACCTGGCCATAGCGAGACCGTGGTTCCTTTCGAGTTCTATTTCGGCCCGAACCATTTCAAGACCTTGAAGTCCTATGGCCAGAAGTACGAGAAGATCATTCCATTGGGTGGTTGGCTCGTGGGCTGGTTCACCAGATTCGTGATCATCCCGCTGTTCGACTTCCTCCACAGGTTCATCTCCAACTTTGGTATCATCATCCTCTTGATGACCATATTCATAAAGATTGTCGTGCTTCCGTTCGCCTACAAGTCCTACTCGTCCTCGGCCAAGATGCAGGCCATCAAGCCTGAGATCGACAAGCTGAACGAGAAGTACCCTAAGCAGGAGGACGCGCTCAAGAAGCAGCAGGCCCAGATGGATCTCTACAAGAGGGCCGGGATCAGCCCGATGGGCGGATGTCTGCCGATGCTTCTCCAGTTCCCGATCCTGTGGGCTATGTTCCGTTTCTTCCCGGCATCCATCGAGTTGCGCCAGCAGTCCTTCCTTTGGGCCGACGACCTGAGCGCCTACGATTCGATCGTCAGCTTCGGGACGAGGATTCCTCTGATCGGTGACCACCTCTCGTTGTTCGCCTTGCTGATGGCTGTGTCCATGTTCTTCTATTCGAAGATCACGACAGCGTCGCAGCCGGGAGCCAACGATCCTCAGATGGCCTCGATGCGCTTCATGAGCGTGTGGATGATGCCGATCATGATGTTCTTCATCTGTAACAGCCTGTCCTCAGGCTTGAGTTACTACTACCTGCTGTCCAACCTCATCACCATGCTTGAGACCTGGGTGATCAGGAAGTGGTTCGTCAATGCTGATGAGATCCGCGCGAAGCTGAAGGCCACCGAGGGCAAGAAGATGCCGAAGAGCAAGTGGCAGCAGCGTCTTGAGGAGGCTCAGAGGATGCAGGCGCAGATGCAGAGGGAGCAGCAGAAGAAGGGTCGCCGCTAGTTTTTTACGAATATGATAGAAGAGAATCTAAGGACTATCCAAAAGGAACTGCCATCAGGAGTCAAGCTGGTGGCAGTTTCCAAATTCCATCCTTTCGAGGACATACTGACAGCCTACCAGGCCGGACAGCGCCGTTTCGGTGAGAACCGTCCGCAGGAGTTCGCCCAGAAGGCTCTCCAGCTGCCGCAGGACATCGAATGGCATTTCATCGGCCATCTCCAGACCAATAAGCTGAAGCTGGTCCTTCCGTACGCCTCGCTGGTGGAGTCCGTGGATTCCCGTCACCTTCTGGATCTGATCGACAACTGGGCTTCGGTCAACTCCCGTGTGGTCAATGTGCTGCTTGAGCTCCATCTGGGTGCCGAACTCACCAAGGGCGGCCTCTCCGAGCAGGAGATAGAGTCCATCCTTGATGAATATGCCGTCGGACGTTCCTACACCCATGTCCGCGTCCACGGTCTCATGGGCATGGCCACCAACACCGACGACACAACAGTCGTGGAGTCGGATTTCGCCCGCATCCAGTCCTTCAAGCAGCGTTTGGATGCCCGTTATCCTCAGCTGACCGACTTCACGGAACTTTCCATCGGCATGTCCCACGACTGGCCCCTGGCCGTCCGTCACGGCGCCACCATAGTCCGCATCGGCACCTCCATCTTCGGCCCGAGACAGTACTGACCCGTCATCCCTGTCACTCTTAACACTTTCCTCCTCGCCTTTTCTCCACACGCCGGTCTCACCTACCGCATGCGGGGTTCGCTCTGGTTTCATCTTGTGTACAAATCCTTCATTCCACACATTTCGTACACCAGAATGCATTGTGGTGTACCAACCGCTTCCTTTTCCCCGTTCCGTACCTCAGAAGCCCCTCCCGTGTACCAACCGTGCCCCTGATCCCGTTCCGTACCTCGGAATCCCCTCCTGTGTACCAACCGTGTCCTCCATCCCGTTCCGTACCTCAGAAGCCCCTCCCGTGTACCAACTATGCCCCTCACCTCGTTTTGTGCCGAGAATCAACCTTATTTGAACCGAACTCTGCTCACAATATTTAGGCGAATGGCAGTCATTTGTTTTTGTCTGCGCTTAAGGGAAACAATGAGTCCACTTCGTACTGTGTCAAGCCAAGCGTGCGACGGATCTGCCCGTTGGATGAACGGTAGTCATAGTGGAGTTTTCGTGCCAGATCCAACTTCTGAGCCTTGCTTAAATCTTTCAAGGCATTTAGCCCGTAGCCGGACTTTACAATCTTGGTTACCTGTGTAAAAAGTTCAGTGTCTGTAAGAAACTCTCCATCGTCAATCTCGGCGGCCAATTCGCAGTAGGCCTCTACGTTCTTGCTGACCATAGAATAATAATGATGCGCATCTCTGAATATCGCCATTCCAAATATGATCGTACAATAGGATTTTGGGGCGATATAGCCATCAATCATTTTCCAGTCTCCTGGAAGTTTAGGTGCACGTCCTCTGAACATCTTTCGTCTTGGTCCGGTGTAGAGCTCTGAATATGTTTTTTCCAGTGGAAATTGTGTGAAGTAATAACCTCCTGTTCCCCAAGGATAGCTGAACGGTGTGTAATTGGGATCCGCCACGTAGCCGTTTCTGTTTGTGTAGATGATGTTGTTTCTCAGAGATTGAAGATCTTTGATCGGTTTTATCGTCAGCTTTGCTTTCTTGATTCCAGAAATAGATCTGGAAATCCGTTTCCGGATAAACTCAAAGAATGCTTGGATGACTGACTCGCTACCGGAAATCACGAAATGAAAATGATTGTTCATCACTTCAAAGGCGATAATCCTTAATTCCGGGAACTTGTCCGCGGCCTGAGCTATAACGTTCATCGCAAATCTTAAGTCATCAGAGCCTGTAAAGAGAATCGGGGTCTCTTTCCCTGATGTGTAAGCGTGCCAATAAGGCCCGGCACTAAAGAATGTTGCCTCGCAACTTCTTTCCTTTTCATTGTAATTCTTCATAGTTGTCGAATATCTCAGTTAATATTGTAATCGTTAATCTTATAATTACGTCTCCCTTGTACCTGCATTCTCTTTGGATTCGTTCTGTACCCCAGAGGCCCCTCTCCTGTACCAAACACGTTCCGGAGTGCGGTTCGTACCCCCGAGGCCCATCTCCTGTACCGAACACGTTTCGGAGTGCGGTTCGTACCCCAGAGGCCCTTCTCCTGTACCGAACACGTTTCGAGTGCGGTTCGTACCCCAGAGGCCCATCTCCTGTACCGAACACGTTTCGGAGTGCGGTTCGTACCCCAGAGGCTCTTCTCCTGTACCGAACACGTTTCGGTGTGCGGTTTGTACCCCAGAGATCCTTCTCCTGTACCGAATTGTGCTGGGAGAGTTTTCGTGCCTCAGAAAGCTTGATACTGTGCCGGGTGCATCACAATAAATGTACTATGTGGTTATTGGCTTACGGTAAAATGGCTCTCTTAATGTCAATACGTGTGGCGGAGAAACAAAAAAGCGAGTCAGGTGCGATATAACCTAACTCGCTTTGCGGATTCTGTGCTCCGCGGCATTCAGTATTGTCTTTATGAATATTCAGTAACGTGTAATGGCTGATTGCCATAGAATACGGTAATATTCAATTGGCATCAGACATCGCGTCTGTTATATTCATAAAGAATATTCATTCCCTACAGTGTGCCGTTCTCGGCCTTCTCGATCATTGTCTTGTTGGCGGTGATGTAGATCTCCACGCGGCGGTTCTGGGCGCGGCCCTCCTTGGTGGAGTTGTCGGCTACAGGCATGGAGTAGGACTTGCCCTCGGTCGTCATGCGTGACGAGGCGATGCCGCAGTTCTTCAGATAAGTGGCTACCGACTGAGCCCTTTCGTTGGAGAGGCGCTCGTTGACAGCGTCTGAACCGGTGTTGTCGGTGTGGCCGTAGATGGTGATGTCGGTGTCCTGCATGTCACTCATCTTGGTGGCGAACTGTGAGAGCTCGTTCTTGGAGGTCTGTGACAGGGTCGAGCCGTTTGTCGGGAAGAGAATGCCGCTGTTGAAGGTGACCTTGATGGCCTGGAGTCCGTTCTGATCCTGTACAGTCTCGACCTTGGCGTTCTCAAGTGCCTCAAGCTCAGCTGCCTTCTTGTCCATCTTCTTGCCGATGACAGCGCCTGTGCCCGCGCCTACAGCCGTGCCGATGGCGGCGCCGATGGCGGCACCCTTGCCGTCACCGATGGCGGCGCCGATTCCGGCTCCGATGATGGCTCCTGCTCCGGAGCCGAGGAGCGTACCCTGTCCTGTCTTTGACATTGTGCCGCATCCGGAGAAGACCATTGCGGCGCACATGAATGATAAAACGACTTTTTTCATGATGTGGTACCTTTTCGCGCGGTCAGGACCAATAAGCCTGAATCAGCGCATTTTGTTTAATAATAATGCTTTTTATCTAGCCCTGGAGGCCACCTTCAAGGGTTGTGATGTTCTTGTAAAATGGCTGATAAAAAAAGCCAGGCCCAAAGGCCCAGCCTTTCTTATCAGCAAATATAAGAATTATTTTGCGATAACACGTGCCATCTCAAGCACCTTGTTGGAGTAGCCCCACTCGTTGTCGTACCAAGCGCAAACCTTCACGAATGTAGGATCGAGCTGGATACCGGCCTTCACGTCGAAGATAGAGGTGCGGGCGTCGTTGCGGAAGTCGGTGGATACAAGAGCCTCGTCGGTGTAGCCGAGAACGCCCTTGAGCTCGCCTTCTGAAGCAGCCTTCATGGCGGCGCAGATCTCATCGTAGGTGGCTGGAGTGTTGAGCTCGCAGGTAAGGTCTACAAAAGAAACGTCTGATGTAGGAACACGGAGAGACATACCGGTAAGTTTGCCGTTGAGTTCAGGAAGAACCTTACCTACAGCCTTGGCTGCACCTGTTGAGGAAGGAATGATGTTCTCGAGGATTCCACGACCACCTCTCCAGTCCTTCTTTGAAGGTCCGTCAACGGTCTTCTGGGTGGCGGTAGCGGCGTGAACGGTTGTCATGAGACCTCTCTTGACACCGAACTTGTCGTTGAGCACCTTGGTGATAGGGGCAAGGCAGTTAGTGGTGCAGGAAGCGTTGGAGATGATGTCCTGGCCTGCGTAGGTCTTGTGGTTCACACCATAGACGAACATAGGGGTAGCGTCCTTTGAAGGAGCGGACATGATGACTTTCTTAGCGCCGGCCTGGATGTGCTTGCGTGCGGTCTCGTCTGTGAGGAAGAAACCTGTTGACTCGACAACAACGTCAGCCTCAACCTCGTTCCACTTGAGGTTTGCAGGATCCATCTCGGCGGTGACACGGATCTTCTTGCCGTTTACCACGAGATGTCCGTCCTCAACCTTCACATCGCCTTTGAACGCTCCGTGAACAGAGTCATATTTGAGCATGTAGGCGAGATACTCTGGATCGAGAAGGTCGTTGATTCCTACAACCTCGATGTCGTTTGAGAAGTTCTCAACAGCGGCACGGAATACCATACGGCCGATACGGCCAAATCCGTTAATACCAAGTTTTACCATTTTAAATAGATATTAAATGAATTGTTAATACAATCTACTACTAAACTAAACCGCAGTCTTCCACTGCAAAAGTGGTGCAAAATTATTAAAAAAATGCGGAATTTAATATATTTGTAGACTAAAATATTAATAGAATGTCTGAAGTACTGAATATACTGCTGACAAATGATGATGGCTATCGTGCTGCGGGCATACATGTTCTGGCAGAGATAATGTGCCAATTTGGCAGTGTGACGGCGGTCGCGCCAAAATTTCACCAGTCGGGGATGTCGATGGCGGTGTCGATGGGCGGCAAGGCAATCGCCTACAAGGAATTACCGTCAGAGGACGGGGCGCGGTGGTCTTACCTTGACGCGACCCCGGCAAGCTGCGTCAAGTACGGACTGGACGAGATTTTCTGGCCCGGCAAGCCTGACGTGGTGGTCTGCGGGATCAACCACGGCTCGAACGCGGCCACCGCGGCGAACTATTCGGGAACCCTCGGCGCGGCGGAAGAGGCGGCGCTTAACGGAATATTGAGCGTCGGTGTCTCTCTCGACACCATGAGTCCCGACGCGGACTTTTCCGTGGTCAAGGAATTTTTCCCTGAAATATTCAGAACCATCCTTGCGAACCGGCCGTCGCGAGGAGGAATATTCTATAATGTCAATTTCCCGAATATTCCCGCATCGGCGGTCAAGGGCGTACGGGTCGGCCATCAGGGAATGGGTCATTGGGAAAAGGAGTTCAAGCCTTGGAACGCTGATTCCTTTGCCGCGAGAGGCCTCCGCCCGGAGGATCTGGGGCATACTTCGTCTCCGGTTGCGGAGAAAGGGGAGAGACTCTACATGATGGTGGGGGACTTCAAGGATGACTCGCCTGCGGACGACAGGCTGGCTGACCACCACATCATTTCGGAGGGCTACATCTCGGTAGTCGCCCACAACATCGACAATACCGACAGGGAGGAGATCGCCCGCCTGGACGGACTTGGGTTCAACAAGAATTTTTAAGGATTGCGTAGGCGCCGGGAGCGTCTTATGAATATGTCTGCGGACGGCACGGTCCGCGTTACGGGATAGATTATGCGTTATTACATCATAGCAGGCGAGGCGTCAGGGGATCTGCACGGATCCAATCTCATGAGGGGGCTCTATGCCGAGGATCCTCAGGCGGACATCCGTTTCTGGGGAGGAGGGCTGATGGACGAGGTGTACCACGGACACCAGGACGGAACGGGTCTTGTCAAGGACTATAAGGACGGAGCCGTCATCGGGTTCACCCAGATACTGATCCATGCGAGGGCCTTCGCTAAAAGGTTCACGGACTGCACGTCCGACATCCTGGCCTGGAAGCCCGACGTGGTGATTCTGATTGACTATCCGGGCTTCAATTTCAGGGTTGCCGAGTTCGCCCACAAGGCCGGGTTCAAGGTCTTCTACTACATCGCCCCGAAGGTCTGGGCTTCCAGGGAGAGCCGTGTCAAGAAACTCAAGGCCTATGTGGACAAGCTCTTCATTGTCTTCCCGTTCGAGATTCCGTACTTCACGAAAAAAGGTGTCGGCTTCGTCTACAAAGGTAATCCGTTGATCGACGCGATCGACAATTCGGCGGCGTTCAGGGAGACGCGTGAGGAGTTCCTTGCCAAGACAGGGCTTCCTGACAGGCCGATGATCGCCCTGCTGGCCGGCTCCAGGAACGGCGAGATCAGCTCGATGATGCCGACCTTCATGGAATTCGCCGACAGGCTTCACGCCATCCCTGAATATTCAGACTACCGCTTTGTGGTCGCCGCCGCGCCGGCACGGTCGGAGACGGACTATGCCAGGTACGTTGGGGACAGGGAATATGTCAGCGTCGTCTTCGGCCAGAGTTACGCCGTGATGCGTCACGCCAAGGCCGCTGTCGTGAATTCCGGCACGGCCTCGCTGGAGTGCGCCCTGATCGGGACCCCGCAGGTCGTGGCCTACAAGGGTGCGGAGATCAACTTCTTGATTGCCAAGTCCATCATCAAGATACGTTACATCAGCCTCGGCAATCTGATCCTTGACAGGATCTGTTTCCGTGAGCTCCTGCAGTACTATTTCACGCCCGGCAACGTGCTGAACGAGGTGCGCAGGATGATCGAGGACGAGGATTACCGCTCCGACATGCTCGCAGGCTATCAGGAGATCCGCGATGCCCTTGGAGGGGAGGGAGCCTCCGCCGCCGTGGCTAAGGCGATGATAGAGGAACTCGGAAAGTAGACCGAATGTTCAGTGACCGCAAAGAGATAATGATAACTCAAGTTTCGCATTTGCGAAACACCACTCTTCTTCACTGCTTGCAGTGAA
>ENA-ORMN01000571-ORMN01000571.1-human-gut-metagenome-genome-assembly--contig:-NODE-571-length-43168-cov-8.408183_pt1 | contig 43168 bp, 23 predicted proteins | sample MGYA00242102_ERZ508993 | MGnify/ENA primary metagenome ERZ508993 (study PRJEB26280, sample SAMEA2338770) | human gut metagenome | biome: human gut; feature: human-associated habitat; material: faeces...
CACGGTATTGCTACCAACGGATTTTGAGTCCGTCACGTCTGCCAATTCCATCACACCGGCGAATATGTTCAAATTTTGTACATATATCAGTTTAACACATTTTTTAAACGGATTCAAGAGGGAGAATCACATTATATTAAAAATTTGATTCACTGTTTTCCTGCGGCGGCTGTGTGTCCGTTAAATTGATGCAGGGGTAAAAAAACATTGCCGCAACCGGTCAACGATTGCGGCAATGCAGGCTCTATGCCCTGCACCGATTTTCCGAACGACTTTGCAAAAATGGAGTCAGGATGCAAAGGACAGAAAGGATGATGACAGTCTTTTGTTCGGAAATCGATGCAGGGTTGCTGAAAGGCTGTTACCGTTCGTGCCATGATAACGGCCGTCAGCAGCAAATCAGATAACAGCGCGGAGGATAAGCAGCGCGTCGATAAGCTCAACAACGCCGTTGCCGTTAAAGTCGGCAGCCTCAAGCTGTTCGGGGGTCAGCTCCGCAAGGTCGCTGCAATAACGCATAACGAGCAGAGCATCTGCGGCGGTCACAATGCCGTCGCCGTCAACATCGCCCGCAAGGATTCCGCTTGCGGGTTCATATTGTGCAACAAGGACGGTGTTTGCCGTGATTCCGGTGAAGCTTCCGCTCCAGCCGATGAAATCATAGCCTTCACGCACGGGGTCGGCAGGTGCTTCCGCATCCATGCCGTAGCCGACTGTCTGAACACTGATCGTTGTGCCGTCCCAGTCAACGAAATAAACATTAAAGTAGTTATCGCTTGCGAACACAGCCTCGATCGTGTGGTTTGCAATAACGCAGTCGAAGGTGTATTCATTTGCGGCACCGACTGATTCGCCGTCAACAATGATATCCGCAACATGCCAGCCCTCATTCGGAGTAATCGTGTACGATGCAGAACCGAGAGAATCAACAGTGGTTGTGCCGTCGGGCGATATTGTTCCGCCGAGTCCTGCCGAAGCGGAGATGTCGTAGTTTTCGGCAACAACGTTAATCGTGCAGGTCATCTCCTTAAGGAAGCCGTTTGTAAGCTTCAGCGTGGTGCTGCCGATTTCGTTTGCGGTTATCGTTGCGGAGAAAACATCACCATCGTTCGGGGCAACCGATGCAACGGACTCATCCTCAACGCTCCATGTAAAGTCGAAATCCGTGAACAAATCCCAGATATCGGAATGTGCGCTGACGGTGTAAGTCTCGCCGGGGCGGAGATTTACAACACTGTCGGAAAGCTCGCCGGAGTTGTAGATTCCGGGGCGATCATCGCGCTCGATGCGAATAAACAAGCCGTTGCCCGCATAATCGCTTATCATGCATTCAAGGAAGAGGAAACTGTTGATGTCGCTCAGATCGTCCGGACCGAGACCGAGCCTTGTCGTTCCGTTCACGGTACCGGGTTCAACGGAATTGTGGAACACTTTGCTTGAGCTGGCGCCGCTGACATATGCAGCCCTGCCGCAATTCCAGTCCATGTACTGATTCTCGCTGTAGTCAATGACGATAGTGGGAACGTGGTAGTATTCACCCGTGCCGACATAGTCGTCTTCCTCATCGCTCCATTCTTCATATTCCCATTCATAGCTGACCATGGAAACATTCTTGATTGGGCTTTCGGTGTCAATCGTGAGCGGCATCTCCCACTTTTCGGTGCGCTCCCTGCCATTATAAGCCAGTTCCGCACAAAATGCAACAGTAAGTTTTGTGTTGTTGGGCAGGGGGTTGCCTTCAAGGTCGGTATAATCCCAGTCAAACTCCTCGTTATCATAGGCTCCGACGTAAAGTGCCTGACCCGCATTGTCATTATAATACGTCTTCGGCACAAAACCGAGATCCTTGCGGTAGTATTCAACGCCCGTTTCTGCATTCACAACGCTGTAATAAAAATTCTCAACATTGCGGTTCAATCCGATTGCGATCGCATCGATCGCATCGCGGATGCTGTCCCCGTTGGGAGAGATCGCGTTGCGGTTTGCAACATAGCGCATCGTGCCGAGTTCCTCCGTGGGGTAAATGCTGTTGTTCGGCCAAGCCATGCTTGTTCCGAGACCGATATAGTCATCGTAATTTGCATCATAGGTGTATACGCCGTTGACAACATGGGTTGCATCGCATTCACCGGTTTCAATTTCGGTGAAATCATAGTAGCTGCTCTGCTCAATTGCGGGCAGTGCAAGCCAGTCGCCGTAAAATGCAAGGAACGGAGCGGAAAGATCAACACCGTTCTCCTCACCTGCGGTGAGAGTCACGAAACCTTCGACATATATGCCGTTCGGGAAGTACTTTTCGATATAAGCGATATCTTCCTCGGTGAGCGTAATCGTTACGGAAACTTCGGTTGAACCGCCCGCAGGAACCGTAATCGCGCCGTTGCCCGCAATTTCGGAATTCAGCATGTGCGGGGTCTGAGTCATGAGATAACGGCGGGTGCCGTCCGCATTGATTCGGCCCGTCTCCGCACTTTCCGTCTGAACGGAAGCATCAACAGTATAGGTTTTGTCCGCATCGGTCATGTTCACAACGGTGAAATTAAGGTTGTAAACACCTGTTTTCTGCGGGTCATCGCCGAGTTCAAGCTTTGCCCTGCCGCATTCGGTGGTGATATAGGCACCGGCGGTCATTGCTGCACGGATGTTCTCAAATCCCGCGCCCTGATAACGGGGGGAATAGGTAAGTCCGTCGGGATTGAGCACCGGAGTTGCGGCACTCATGAGCAGGTTGTTCACAATTTCCGGAAGTTCCGCCGCAGGAATATCGAAATTGTTCATCAGATACTGACGAACAAGCAGTGCGCTGCCCGCCGTCATCGGAGCGGACATTGACGTGCCGCTTGAAAGTGCGTATGCGCCGCTGCCGTTATATGCGGAGAAAACATTGCCGCCGATGGCCGTTATCTCGGGCTTGATGGTCAGTCCGCCGGTTGTGCCCCAGCTTGAGAATGAGGACATGTATCCGCCCTGATCGTCAATATCCCAATAGGGGTTGATATGAATCGTCGCCGGGTGGGACGGTTCAAGAGCTTTGGTCAGTGAATCGTATTTGTATGCCGCAACGGGATAAGTCCAATCCTCTCTCGTTGTGTCAACAAAGGTGGTTTCTCTTGAAGAGTCAAAGATAAACAGTGCAGCCGCACCCGCCTCGCGTGCAAACGCCGCATGTTCATCGATCGTCAGTTCGGAGTTATAATCAACAAACAGAAGCTTGCCGGAAACATCGGAAAGATCCGCATTGTCGATGGTGGTATGAAAAATGCTGTACTCGTAGCTGTGTCCGCCGATGCGGGTTGCAACTTTGTACTCATAATCCGCCTTGTCGTCGTAGCGGGATTTCCATGACCCGCCGTATTCGGGATATGCATCATCGAACAGCAGCGCATCCTGAGTCTGAATCGCAACGAAGTATTCGGGGTTGTTAAGACTTGCAACCGTCAGAACGGAATTGAAGCTTCCGGGCATGCCGACCATGCCGATATCGGGATTGTCCGTAAGGCCGAGATCCGCTTCCCAAAGGCTGTGGTAAGTGGAAGAGGCGGAGTTGCCCGCAGAAGCAACAACATTGATGCCGTTGGCAAGTGCCGCATCAAAAACTTCTGTATAGTCCTCGTAATACACGGGACCGCCGACAGCACCGAGACTGAGGTTTATCGCATCCGCACCGAGAACGATCGCATCCTCCATTGCGGCTGCAACGCTGCCGAGAGTTGCGGAAGCATCGCGATTGCTGAACACCTTGAGCGGCAGGATCTGCGCCTTGGGTGCAACGCCGAGTGAGGTCAGTCCGAAGCTTGTGCCCGCGCTTTCGACCGCCTGCCCCGCTGCGATGCCGGCAACATGCGTGCCGTGTGCGGAAGCCTGTCCGCCGTGGTTAACATCGCAGTCCTTATCCGCATAGTCAAATGCGAACGGAATCTTGTCGTTGATATAAACCTGTTCCGCAGTCGTTCCGGGACGAAGCGCAAGCATGTTCATATCCGGATTTTCGGCGATTATGCGGCTGATGTCCTCCTGCGCCAGTTTGACTGTTTCAAGCCCGGGAGCAAAGCACTCGTTATCGGTATCGATGCCTGTATCGATAATTGCAATAACCATGCCGCTGCCGTCAATGCCGAGATCCCATGCGTAGCGGGATTCAATAACATCGTTCGCAATCGTCATCTTCGTGTCGCCGGGACGAACGATTTCATAGCTTTCCGTGGGAATTTCGAACACGGGCATGTATTCAACGCTTTCAACGCCCGCAACCGCCGCAATGCGCGAAACCTCGTTGAAAGGTACGCTTGCCGCAAAGCCGTTGCAGAGCAGGGTGAAATCATATTCAAAAGAGATTGCCGAAGCGGCGCACTCAATGCGCTTTTTAATGATTTCGTGTTCCGCTGCAAGCTTTTCGCGTGCGGCGGACTGCTGTTTGGTAAGTCCTTCGCCGAGAACCGCGCCGCCGTTTTCGAGCACGGCATCGCCGGAAAGTTTGATAATGACGTCAATCATGCCTTCATCATCAATTTTGTACCTTTCAACAAGGGTTCGTTCGGGTTTTTTCGTTTCTTTGCCGAGCATGCGGTTGAGTGCTGCAACAACCGTTGCCTGGGAATACATTGAAACGGTGTAGGTCTCGCCGTTTTCATCGGTCAATGTCTGAACATTGTCGGGCGTGATGCCGTCGAAAACAGCTTCGTCAATCGTGTTCCCGCTCTTCTGACGCATAATCCAGCTTTCGCTTTCAAAGCAATAGCTTGAATCGTCATCAAAACGCAGTTCCTCGCCTGCATCGGCGTGGTACCATGTTGCGCCCGCCGCATCAACAACGGACTTTTCGGGCTTTTGTGTTCCTTCCGCCGCAAGCTTCGAAAGCCTCGTCGCGGAAGCTGCGGCCAATGTCATCATAACCGCGAGCACAAGTGCCGCCAAACGTTTGAGTTTCATGTTTATCCTCCTTCTCCAACCACAGTTATAGGATTGGTATCCTATGCATTGTACAATGCCCAACAATATCTTGTCAACAGGAAATTCTGTACTTGACATATTTTTTTAAATGCATTAGAATAAAAGAGTATAAAACAAAAATACGAAAGGTTGGTCTCCCGTATGATAAACATCAATCCCCTCTTTGAAGCTCTTCAATACTTCCACCGCAGAGCCGAAGGTCGTCTCGTTCGCATCGAACTCGACAGATTGTGCACAAGATTTCCTTCAAAAACAAACGAATTCTTAAGGCTCCTCTCTCCGGTTGCAGACCTTCAGGATCGCCTTGACTACCTTGTTCGTGTGGGCAAGCGCGAGCTCAGTCAGCTTTTGACTCCTGTTTGCAGCAGTCCCACACCCTTCGCATGCAGCAACAGCATTATGTACATGATGGTCTTCCCCGCAATTCGCGACGGTATTGATCCGGAGAATTTCACTGAATATATTTATTCAAAAACCGATGAAGACATCATGGTTGACATTCTGAGCGTTCTTGAATCCCCCGGCACCGCAACCGTGACCGAGGAGATCACTTCCGATGTCTTCTATGAGCGGCTTGAAAACACCGGCCTTGATGAGCAGGCCCGACTCGGCGTAATGAAGCTCCTGTTCAAATACAAGAGCTATTCCGAACGCGTATCCCTGCTTGTTGACGGGTTCCTCAATGCAATGCGCCGTGAACGCGAAAACGTTGCATCAATCTGCTCCGCATTTTCCAAACGCTATCCCGAAGGCAGCGGCGTCCTCAAAAAGGTTAACGACTGCTACGGAATGGGACTTCCCAACGATATCGAAATGACTCCCTACTGCTCCATCTTCATGTATGACCATATTGCTGCTTTCATCAAGCAGTATCAGGACGATACCGGAAAGGACAGCGGCATGGTTCTCATGGGCATCGGTTATGACCTTGTTTCAAGCGTTCGCGACATTATCTCTTCCCCCGAGGAACTCGCAATGCTGTTCAAAGCCCTTTCCGAGCCGAGCCGTTTGGACATTATCAATCTGCTTCGCGAAAGCCCCGCCTACGGACAGGAGCTTTCCGAAAAGACCGCGCTGCACCCCACCACCATTTCCCATCATATGGCGCGCCTTGTTGCGGCAAACCTTGTGGAATGCGATCTGCGCACCGCAAAAACCTATTACACGCTCAACAAAGAATATGTAATCGATATTCTTGACAGGCTCAGGGCCGTGTTCTCCGAGTGCGGCGATTCAAAGGACGAAAAATAACGGTTCCTTCAGCCGTCGGTTGAGTTAACGTTTCGTGTTTTGTGAAAAAGGCTGTTAAACAAACCGTTTTCGCAAAAGCGACTTTCCGAGACTCTTCCCGCAAGAACAACAAAAAGCAGAGTTCGCCGCAGCGGCTCTGCTTTTTGTTGTTATAAACGGATTTGTATTCCATTTTAGCTGCCTGCATCTTCCGCAGCAGTTTTTTCCTTATTGTTCACAGCTTCATGTTGTTCACAGCTTCTGCACAGCTTCATACCGGTGAAAAGCGCACACGCCGCGGCGGCAAATGCCGGCGGATTGAACGCATTGATGATTCCGCTTTTGAAAACGGACGGATGCCGCTGCCCCATTGCCACAACCGCCGCAAGCAGAACAACCGCGCACGCCGCCGAAGCAAGCCCGAGACCGAACAGCAGATATTCCGCCCCCTGCAGCCGTATTTCCGCCCTGCCGCCGTTCGGCTCCGCAGAAAGCTGACTTCGAACATTTCCGAACATGCGGAACAAAAAGCATTCAAGTGTGCACAGCGCAGCATTTATCCCGCCCGAAGTAATTATTATCGCCGCAATGCGCATCGGAGTAAACACGGGCGGAGGCGTTGCAATGATGTTAAGTACGGTTTTGCGAAAAACGATTATGTCTTGCTCCAGTTCCGCCGCACAGACGACAAGCAGACACAGCGTCACGGCTGCGGCAATTCCGATGACAACCTGCACCGCAAGCGTCATTCGAAGCAGCGGAATTCCCGAACCCTCCGCAAGCTGTCCCCGCCGTGCATCGCAATGCACCGCCGCAAATGCCGCCGCCGCCGCAATCGGCAAAATGCATTCAAGTATGCAGTAAATTCCCGCCGTGACTCTGAAAGTATATATCAGGTCGGAAGTCAGCTCCGCAAATCGCTGCATTTCCTCTCCGGAATAAATCGGAAGCGCATCCCGAACGCGCTTAAGCAAATCGGAATAAACGGCATACATGTTCACTGCATGGAACACCGCCCAGGCACAGCAGCACAGCACAATTGCAAGAAAACGTTTTGAGCCTATCGCCTGCGCAATGCGCTCGACCGTCGCCGTTTTCTTTCTTTTCGGTGCTGTTTGTCCTTTCCCGATTTTTTCGGTTCGTTCGGTTTTCTTTTTTTTCACGTTTATCATATCGGTTTTCGCCTCGATATTTTTTGAGTTTCCCGCCCTTAATGCGTAAACTCCCGCATCCTTTAATTATACAATATACGCGCTTTTCCGACAATCATCTCCGGCAGATATATTGTTTTTGTTTCGCCGTTGCATTTCTCCGCGGTCTCATGTATAATTATTTCAAACGCAGTCGGCATTCCGACAGACTAAAGCACGGCCGAATCACCCGCACGGGCTTCGCCGCGTACACGGAGGAAAACACAATGTATGATTTGCACACACACTCCCGCTGTTCCGACGGAAGCGAATCCCCGGAACATGTTGCCGAGCTTGCAAAAGCCGCCGGAATTGAGCTGCTCGCGTTGACTGACCACGATTGTGTGCGCGGAGTTCCCGCCGCGCTGTCCCGTGCCGCACAGCTTGGGCTTCGGATGCTTCCCGGAGTTGAGGCCGAAGCGGACTATGCCGACAAGCTTCACATTCTCGGCATCGGGCAGGATATCGACGCGCCGTGTTTTCAAAAACTGCTTGCGGAACAAACCGCTCTTCGCGAGGAGCGCAACCGTCTGCTTGAAATCAAGCTGCGCAAAATGGGCATGGATGTTTCGGATTATCTTATCCGCAGCGAATCCACGACCCGCGCAAACTATGCTGCCGCGCTCACCGCAGCAGGCCACGCCGAAAACACAGCCGATGCCTTCCGCCGCATACTGAACAGAGACGCTCTTGCGGATATAAAGCAAAAACACCCCTCTCCGCAGGCTGTCATCGATGCCGTTACGGGCGCGGGCGGAGCTGCAATACTTGCCCACCCGATGCTGATGAAAAAATGCGATCCGCATGAGCTTGTCCGCGACCTTGCCGACAAGGGAATATGGGGTATTGAAGCTTTTTACGGTGCCGCAACGGAAGGTGAAACGCGGCTTTTCTCTTCCCTTTCCCGTGAATTCGGACTGTTTGCAACCTGCGGAAGCGATTTTCACGGAAAAAACCGTCCGAACGCACCTATCGGAAGCGGCTGGCGCAGCTGCGCGCAGCTCGAGGCCACGCTTTCGGAGCTTTGCAGGCGGTTCTTCCGAACCTGAGCCTCCGTACTTTCGGACATCGGTCGATGCACCGTGCATTCTGCATTATAATTCAATATTAACAACCGAATTCAAAACTCCCGCCTGTTTTGCGGATTCGATTCCGTTTGCAAAATCACCGACACGGGAGCTGACATGAGCGTCACTGCCGATGATAAGCCCCGCCCCGTGTTCGTGTATCGTTTTTATCTCCTCCGGGGTCAGGCTTACATGCGAGGAGTTTATTTCCAGCAAAATGCCAAGCTGCCTTGCACAGTCCGCAAGATACGGAATGTCCAGAGTCAAATAAAGGTTCGGGTGCGAAATAATATCTGCATGACCCTTTTCCGCCGCCGCCATGAGCGATTCGGTGTTGCGCCGCGGAGTCGATTTCCCGCCGAAACTTTCGAAAAGGATATGCCGCGCAAATCTGTTCACCGGCGGAATTCCCTTGTGGTACCCAAGAATAATGACATCATATTCGCTGCGGTCCTTCGGGATATCGCTTTCACCGAAATTCATTACGTTGCATTCCAAGCCGCGCAGCACGCGGATACGTCCGTCAAACTCCCGACGCAGTTCCGCAAGCTCCGCGTTCAGCCGCTCCAGTTTTTTCCCGCGGACACCGTAATACATGTTGCCGCCCGCATGTTCGCTGACCGCAACCGCCTCAAGTCCGAGCTCCAACGCCCGAAGCACATTGTCGCGCGGGCCGTTTTTGCCGTGACTGTAATATGTATGTGTATGCAAATCCTCAATAATTCTCATTTTGTTTATATTCCCTTTCAGCTGCTCACTGCATTCTTCCCCGGTATGCATTCTCCGGAATTTTTCCCGCATATCGCGCCGTGAGCGCGAGTAAAGCTTCCGTAAACGCAACAAGCGATGCCGATGTTGCATAGCCCAAAAGTCTGCGAATATCGCTTTCGCATGTTGTGCAAATGCTGCAATCCGCTTCACTCTCCGCCGAAATGCAAGGCTCATTGCAAACAAAAACAGTGTACGCACCACCCTTTTTTGCCGTTCGAATGCATTCCGTCAGTTGCTGCGCGCTTTCCCTGCTTCCTTCGGAACGGATGCAGAACAGAGTGTCTCCTTCACCGAGCAGCGCGGAATACGCCGCCCGGGTTTCGGGTTTTTGCGGGCAAACCGCACGGATTCCGAGTTCAACAAGTGCGCTGCCCGCACTTTCGGCAATCCCCGCCGCTGCTCCCGCACCGCACAACAGCACACACCCCGCGCTCGTCACAAGCCGTTTGGCAAGTGCGCAAATTCTTTCCTCGTCCGCAGCCTTAAGTGCTGCCTCTACAGAACGCATCTGACCGAGCATCAGCTTGCTGAAAAACTCGCCGTCATCATCGCCCGATGCAACCGGTTTATTCTTGGTAAAACTTCCCGCAAGCGCAATTCGCAGCTCCGTAAAACCGCTGTAGCCCGCCCGCTGTACAAGCCGCGTCACGGTCGGCATACTGACCCCCGCCCGCGCCGCAATCTGCTTTATCGAAAGATGCGGAACCGCATCCGGATCGGAAAGGATAAAGTCCGCCGCCTGCCGCTCAGCAGGTGAAAGCGATGGGTACGCCGCAATGATTTTTGTCCTCGCCGGCATGTTTTGCACCTCCTTAAACACATTTGTGTCCTTTGTCCAATATTCTACCATTTCTTTTTCTATTTTCAAGAGGAACCCGATTTTTCTCCTCAAAAGCAGAAAATTGCACCCCGGGCTGCCGTCTTCTTCGGCTGCCGTCCGAAAAACATCAGTACCCGGCGCCGTCTCCAAGATATATTTCATCCCGCCCGCATAAAGTGATTGACTCTTTTTCAAAAATAAGATAGAATAATTGTTGGTAAATGTCTCCGTAGCTCAGCAGGATAGAGCGTCCGCCTCCTAAGCGGAAGGTCGCGCGTTCGAATCGCGCCGGGGATGCCAAAACAGCCGTCATGCGACGGCTGTTTCGTTTATTATCCGCATTCAGTTGTCATTCATTTAGCAAACGGCATCGTTTAATATCATTTCATTGCTGTCAGCGTTGCCTTGCTGCCATGGCGTGGCATTTTCTCCGTAATTGCGAGGCAGTCCGTCCCCTCTGGGCATTCATCAAGGCTGTCTCGCAATGTTTATTATATTAACCCTTAATGCATGATGCGAAAATCGCGTCTATTTCGTCCCCGGCAGCATAATCATCTTTGAGCAATTTTTCAATAAGCTTGTCTACGGCTTTCCGATTCTCACTGATAATTCGTATTGCCTTCTTCAGCTCAACGTCCAGTATGTTGTTAATACTCTTTCTTATCTCGTTCGAAAGCTCTCCGCTCACTGAATTCGGATCTACTGCTGCAAGGCCGAACTCTTCAACCATGCCGTAACTGCATATCAAGCGTTTTGCCAAGGATGTTGCAGTTTCCAAGTCTCCCGCTGCACCGGTTGAAATTCCGTCTTCGCTGCCGTAATAAACCATCTCAGCCGCACGCCCGCCCAGAGATGTTCGGATCCTTCCAATCAATTCACGCTTTGTGTAGATTGTTTTTTCCTCGTTGTCTCCGTGCTGCATATAACCGCCATGATTCGCTCTTGCAACCACTGTAACATATGACGGGGTTTCACCGCCGTGCCAGCAAAGAAACGCATGACCGGCTTCATGTCGAGCTACGCGTTCAATTGTTGCACTATCCCATTTTTGGGATTCCCCGCTATTAAATGTTTCAAACGCCTTTTCAAAAATTTCATCCGCGACTTTCATTTCTCCGTCACGAATTGCCATTCTCAAAGCGAGTTCCGCAACTGATTCCAGTGCAGCAAGACTCATGCCGGTTGAGCGCACAACAATGTTTTCAAGTTTACTGTCGGACACGTTAAAAACATTGTTTTTGTTTATCTTCATTTCGAGATACGTGCGTCGCTCTGCTTTGTTGGGAAGATCAATTAAAACTCTTCTGTCAAATCTGCGCATGAGCGCAGGATCAAGACTTTTGCTTCCGCCGGATTCAACATCAAAATTAGTTGCCGCAAGAACAAATACAGGTTTTGAAAGATCCTTATTGAACCCATCCATCTCCGTAAGGAACGCCGTCAACGTTGCCTCTGCTCCTGTTTGATCTTCTCCTCGGCGTTCTTTTGCAATAGCATCGATTTCGTCGATGAACAGAATGGACGGTGCGTATTTACGTGCTGTCCGAAAAAACTCGTGAACCTTTTCAGAACCGCCATCCGCATATCTGCTTAAAAACTGATTTCCCTCCGCAAAAAGGAATGTTGCATTCGACTCACTTGCCATCGCCTTTGCAAGCATTGTTTTGCCCGTGCCCGGAGGGCCGTAAAGAATTACGCCTTTTGGTGCACTTACTCCTGTACCGATAAATTTTCCGGGATTTTTCAGGTATTCAACAAAGTACTTCAGTTCTTTCTTTGCATCTTCCGCTCCGATTACGTGTTCAAAGCGTATGTTCGGCCTTGAAACAGTACTCATTATATTGCTTGAATCCTCAGCTTCTATTGCGGTCTCCGTTTCAAAATCGAACAAGGTTATTACCGCATGTTTTCCGTCCTCACTCACCTTCTGTGACGTTTCAAACGAGATAAGTTTGTTCGCTCTTGCCAGCATATTCATACTTTTCTGCTGATGCACCCGAACGCATATATCTTCAATGCTTCTGTCAAAGGCTGCTGCATTATCACCAATCTGCAAGATTCCTCTTATTCCCTGTTTAAGCAAAGAACGCTTTTCTTCTTTACTCAGTGTTTGGGAGTTCTTTTCAAGGACATATATCGGCAGGTTCGGCAGGTTCTCGCGGAGATACCAAAGAATATCCCTGCCCGTTGATTCAATATCCTCCTGATTCAACAATTCAGAATCACCGCGTTCTCCCAACGATAAATCCACAATGGCAAAACTCAACTCGTTATTGTGCGCGATGCTTTTTGCGCTTTCTGTATCATCAGCGCCCAAGAAATAAACACTCGAAGATTGTTCCCTGCAATTTGCAATAATATCCAATGTTGATACTATCAGAACGTTCTGCGTTTCTGTATTGTTGAACAAACAGTTAACATCATCGTTGTCAGCGGGCAAATTAACTTCAATCGAAATATCCTCGAGCTTTCCAATATCTGTTTTGCTCCGGTCAGAGCTCAGCAATCTAAGCATCTCATATATCTCGTTGTTCAAAAACGTCCTTGCCTGTGATGTTACTGCACGTGCGTCTGCCGCTCCTCCCTCTGCCAGAAGCAGTGCCGTGTATGCCTTTTCGTCTACGGAAATCCCGATTCCGGTTTCGTTTGTAAAGGATTCGGCACTTCTCAGTACTTCACGATTCGCTATTTTCCAAAGTTCGTGCGCTCGAATATGGTTGAACATAACAACATTTCCCGACGCAAATCTTGAGCATATCGCGGCAGGGAAATACGGCGTTTTCGTGTTTGGTTCAACGTCCTTTTGCAATGCCTTTAAAATTACTTTGCGCGGTAAAACCGAAAAATCAATCGACTCGGAGTTTTCGTAAAGCTGTTTGCCCGCATTGGTCGTAAAAACCATTATTGCGCTCGCAAGGGATACTTCTTCATCCGTTTTGCTGTCTCGTATCCTTCCTGCATCTAAAATTTGAAGGAATAAATGGATAATTGAAATGTGCGCCTTTTCAACCTCGTCCAAAAGAATTAAGCAGCGCGGATTTTTCTTCACAAAGCTTGTGAAATTGCCTGATTTTGAGCCCTTGTAAACACCGTCACTGCCAATGAATTCAAGTGAGGACTCTTTGTCGCAGTATTCGCTCATATCGAATCGAACAAACGGAATTTCTTTTCCTTCCGCATAGCTGATAGCTTCAGCAGCCTTTTCTGCAAGGAAGGTTTTGCCAACTCCCGGAGGGCCGGCAAACAAAAAGGTTGCTCGCGGTCGATTGCTGCTTTTGTCCGTCAGTGACGAAAGCTCCGCGCGAAAATATCCCTCAACGAATACACTTACCGCATTATCCTGACCAAAGACTCTCTCGCTCAGATACTCCTGAATCTGCTTCGTTCTTTTGATTATATCCGCAATACTTTTTTGTGCCTCTTTTCGAGTCTCCTTCTTGCATTCTCCGCTGTGGGATGATTTTTGTGCTTCAGCAGTGTCGTTGCCGAGTATTCGTGTGTAAGCATCCTCGAGCGCTTGTGTGCCGGGCACTGTCTGCTCCGTCTCGAAGAGATCATCGAAAACTATATAGTTACGTATAAAGTCGTTCGGCTCGTCAAGGATACATTTCAGCAGCTGGTACGCATGCACCTCTCCCGAACCCTCGCTCGCCGCAATGCAGCGCGCCTTTTTAAGACACCCTTCAATATAGCTTTCGTCAATGCGCCTTGACTCGGGTGTGGCTTTACTGGTAGCATGCAAAATGAAGTCTGTTGCAATATTGTTCGGATCGCTTATCGCTGTCGGAAGTTTCAGCTTCAGCATGTTCTTCAGTCTTTGGCTGTCCGGATCGCTTACATCTCTGACATAGCAAACGACCGCCGCAATAAAGCCTTCTGCTGTTAACTTATGATTCGGTCCGCCGTCAAGTTCTGTTGCTTTCTCAATAAGTCTTCTCAGAAGAGAACTGTACTCAAGTTCTTCCATTACTCCTCCTTTTATGCGTTTGAATCGTCAATGCTGATTTTATCACTTTTCCTTTATAAGTTCAATGACTTCATTTTCGTCTGTAAGTATAATCGTATTCCCTTTAAAATCAATGGAATACTCTTTTTTTGAAACATCAACGCCTATGATGCTTGTTGTTATCAACAGTTTATTGTCTTGAACCTCGTATGTAAACGGAATTTCGGCGGCTCCGCATTTCTTGCCTGTTCCGTTTTCATCAAAGACATACGTTGTTTCCACAACTACTCCAAGCACTGTGCTTTGCGTTTTCCACTCCCCCACAATTCTTTTTGCGGGAGAACAGGCGCAAAGCGCAAGCAGAACAACGATAATTGCAATCAAAACTAATCTTTTCATGACTTAGTCTCCTTTCAATCCTTCAAAAGTCACCTGTTTTTGAACTTAAACTTTATAGTTATTGTGCGTATTTCAGCATCCCATGAATAAGAATATGTTGAACCATCAATCTTTCTATTCGCCTTTGCTGCCGCACCAACAGCCGAAAACCCTTCTGACGAACTCACGAACAGTCTGTTAATGGCCTCTCTGTAAACCGCAATACCGCCGCATTTGAACGAGAATTTATCAAGCCCCCGCTCCGCTGCCTCGGCGGCAAACCGTTTAATTTCATTCAAATCATACTTCGTTAGTATCAATGAATTGTGGTAATAATAGTTTGCCCCCACGGCCGAACAAATCGGAACATCCGTCGGGCAAAGGTCGACTTTTCGTGTCCTTTGAATTTCTTCCGTTGTAATGCAGAAATAATTATATCCGAATTCATCATGCTTGACTGCCTGATTCGTATTGGAATAATCATCCCATGTTGCATCCACATGGTAGTATTCGCCGTCTATTTTAATAATGTTCCATGCATGCGGCGTTCCTTGCCCTCCGTCGGCCTTTGTTATGTATCCGGCGGCTTCGGCACACTCAATGCCGCATTTTTGCATCAAATACGCAATCGCACGCGCATATCCTTCGCAAACTGCTGTTCCCCTAATAAAAACTCCGCATATTGTTCTCAGATAATCAATTTCATCCTTGGCCGGCCCTCCCTTAGCCTTCTGTTCGTTGAGTGCAATGGTATCGTAATCCGTTGCATTAACAACTTTTGCATAGATGCGTATCGCCGCATCGTATGCGCTCATCTTGTCATCAATGTCTTCAACAAATTTCGGAATCATCTCATCCATCTGCTTTTGCAGCTTTTCCCTCTCCTCCCGATCGGCACCATACTTAAGAAGGATTTTATCTTCTGTATATGTGCAGTTATTGTACCAAAACAAATCGGGACGATCATAGCTTATCGCTTTAGACACCGTAAAAACACTGCCTTCCTTCAGTCCGCTTGCGTCCACACTCTCAACATGCTGAATAATTGCTTCTACCATAGAATCATAAAGCATTTGCTGAGCGGATGCCAAACGATTGCGATAAAAGTACTCCGGGGGTCCTTCAAGAACCCGATCAAATTCTTTTGGCTCATATTTTTTCCCGAAGTTATCCTCCCCCATCTCCCTTTTTCGCGGTTTCTCCGGGATAAGCTCATCCAAAAATTCTCCCGAAGCAGTTGCAAGTAAATACAAAAACGGATTATTTCTGTACTTAGGGTTTTCCTTTAGTTTACCGGCTATCTCCCTATATCCCGTGCCTGCTCTCGTATAGGAGCTGTTCAGCTTGCTTGTTCTTTCATCCGCCAAACCATTCCTGCTGATAAACCTTAAATACTGTATATCCACAATGGCAAGCAACCCTTCCGAAAGGTCTGCCGAAAGATCCGGAACGTTTTTTCGCTGCCAGGCATGTGTCAATTCACGAACGAATAATTCGGTTAGATTCGCTGATGGCAACCCTTTTTCAACGTGAACCCTCCTTTTTTCGAAAAAGGAAAAAAGCGGTATATCTCCCTTGTATTCCGTATCTCCCTTTGCCTTAATTTCTTGTAAAATTCTCTCTGCAGAATCAAAACAAACTGCATACTCATTATCAATTTTTATTCCGTAATTACTTTCAAGGAAAAGCTTTGCAGCAGCCGTATGTTCTTTCAGTTCTCTTTTATTTCCCGTCACAATTTGTTTCTTGCATTGATCACAAATTTTCCTGCCGTCCGAAAGCCTGTCCAATCTTTCATTTTTCCGTACCCTCCTCCCGCAGAAATCACAATTTCGATTCGTTATACGCTCGTGTAATCTTCCAAAACGAAGTTCGTGGTCTCTGTCAGCTAACAATGCAGCAAGCTTTGAGAGGGACACAAAATCGAATTCCGCAGGCTCCCTGTCGCTTCCGTAGTATAAGTAATTGCTCTTTTTCTCCGACTTTAAATACCATTCAAGGTATTCATCAATCGGAGTGAAAAGCGTTTTGAGTGTGTCCTCTCCGGATGCAGATAATGCAGATATAACTCCCAGTTCCGTGACGCTGTCCTCGATTATTGTAATCTCAAAGACATCTTTATTGAAAATATTGTTTTTTCCTTTCACGGTGAGTTTGGGTCCTCCGATATCCACCTTGCTGCATGCCTCAGTTTGCTGCGAAGCACAAACCGCAACGGAATCAGCTACCGAAGGAAACATCGAGCGTATTATTTCCCTGATCATTGCAGCAGCAAGATGCACAGTTCTCTCCGTTTTTTCTCCCAGTTCTCCGTTTAGTCTTATTGTCATCATCAAAGCTCCCTTATTTCCGGCAACGGCAGGCTTTGATTCGTAATACGGATTAACTACTTTCCCGTATCGTCTGTATGACCTTTGCGCAAGCGAATCATCTTCACCATCAATTTTGTGATAATTTTGATTATTGTTGTTCTGCGCAAATGTCCTTGAGCTGACTTCGTAATATCCGTGTGTGATAACCTCTGTAGGTGCTCTGAACACCGAAATACAAGCCTTATCAACGGCAATATCACCATTAGTGCCATTTAATACTATAACATTATTTGCAAGTACAACAGGACTTTCGTCGTCAGGGTGGACAATATATTCTCTGTTTTGAATATATTGATGTACCTCTGTATTAATGCCTCCAAACGCAAGCTGAACATACAGAATTCCCTTTTCGGTATCTATGTTTCTAATTGTGTAGATGTTGCCATTAAATATTAGGTTTTGGCCTGCAATATAGTTCTGAGTTATTCTCGCACGAGGAAGGGGGATGGTTTCCGTTTTATCGCTGCCGTCCAAAATCAACGACGCCATGTCCCGTCCGTTGATCAAATCATACAGCTCTCCTCCTGTGCGCAAAAACACTCTGTCTTCTGAACAGAACTTACCGTCATAACCGAAAACACAGTCGTGACGAAACTCGAAAATTTTCAGCACTTGTTCCCTATATCTGAGTTTTGCTTTTTCATTGTCTGCTTTTTCGTCCACGTTCAACACGCCGTAGATATCCAGCACATCAGCAAGAATGGAGATGACATCCTGCCTATTCACCATTTCTCTGTAATCATTCGTGCTGACATTCAACGCCGAGCGGAATATTTCATCCACAATCATTCCACCCGAGCTCGCTCTTATAAGCAATTTCTGCGCAAAATCCTTTTTTGTTCCGGTTTCAACCGGAATCCTCGCAAGTTGAATCCTGCTCCAGATTTCATCGATATTTGCATAGTAAAAATCACGCAGCATGTACGGCTTTGAAAATATAATTATCAGCGTTTTTTCAGAAGCTGTCAATGATACGTACTTTCTCAATGTCCTCGGAAGATTCTCTTCACTGTCCATTGCAATGATTACGGAATAATCGCTTGCATCGCATTCTGCACGGTTAAGCCTAAATTGCTTTTCCCCGATTTCCATGCTTCCCGCATTTGCTGCAATTGACTCTTTAATGTTTTCATATGGTATGTCTTTATCTGCAAACACCGTAACGGATTTTGCTCCCGCCTTCAGACACATCAATGCAACATTCATCATCGGACCCAATTCTTCACGTGTATTAACAAACTGCTGAACAACAACTCTTCCGCCGACGTCCTTGCGTCCATCGTAATTGTAACACCTAACAACAGCGTTTGGATTATACTGCATTGCATCCAAAGACTCAAACTCCTCCGCCGTGAGGTTTTTAAGGACTTTGTCCAGTCCGGGTGTCCTCGAATCATCAAAGCAAATATACTTTATCGGACGTGCCATGTATCTCAGACGAAACCCTTCGTTCCTGCCTCCGTTCCTGGCAAGGCATTCATTTGTTTCGGCAATATGCTTAACTCTTGTGCTGAACATTGCCATCTGACGATTATACTTGTTTATTGTTTCGAGCGTGTCAATAAACACAACAGTGTCAATAAGATGAATAAACCTTTTATGGTCGTTCTCAAAGCGTGAAGATGAAAGGTATCTCAGTGAAGTGACAAGAATGCTCTTTTCATCTACTGAAGCCTCCTCCGAATTATCCCCGTTACCTTTTATCTTTATTATTTTCCATATCGGATCATCAAAGTTAATTTCACCTGTGCTGTCATTGCAATGCAGGCTTGTTATTTCTGAAAATTTCCGGACAAGAAAATCATATGTAAGTTCTATTTCAGCATCGGTATTGCATACAAAAATGATATTATCACCTCTTGCAGCTGCAATGGACAAATACCGAATGAAGTATTCCGAAAAGGCGGAGAACATGTTGCCGTTTATTATTGCACTTTTGCTGCACTTTACCAATTTTTCTATACAATTTCGGTATGTCTTGTTTTTGTGTCCCGAATCGCGGAAATTATGCTCAACAGCTTCAATTATAAGATCCGCAACTCTATTTTTATCAACGCTCTGTGCCATTGCTTGTTTTTCCATAAAATCATGTTCCTTTCTCGCTTGTGGTGCTTTTGTTTCACTTTGCATCATCTGCCTGCTCACTATCGTCAATCGACAGAGCCACATCAACATCGCACGCATAAAAAGCTCCAAATACGTTGCGAATCTCTTCGTCTATCGTTTCAACATCAATTTCGCCTTCATCAGATTTTTCGAATTTCGATTGATCCGGTTCGGGACATTTATCAATATCCTCATTTATCCCGTCAAGGAAAAAGAAGCTTTCCCAAAGAATGAACAGTGCAATCACCGGATACTTTGTTCCTGTGTTAAACAGAAGCGAAAGAAAATCAAAAGGAATCCAATCCGCTCCAAACAGGGCAATCAATTGAAATACAACATATAAACAAACATATGCTGCTGATAAAAATATGCTGAGTTTTTTCAAGATGCTTGCAGCTGACACCCAAACATCCTTCCTGAAAAGCTTTATTATCTTGATTTCAACTTTTTGCGCAAGACTGAAAGCGCCGTCCGGTTTCTCGCCCTCACTGAGGCTCCTCTTGCCCATCCCAATCCGCACAAATCTGAGCAGTAATCTGAATAAAAATCCAATAGCGAAGTTAATTAACAGCGCACCAACAACATCCGAAAAGAACGCCGTTCTCACCGGCAACGCAAGCTTGGCGGCCAACCATGAAATTACGCTCAACCCGCCTACAGCCGTAATAACATCACGCAAAGCACAAAGCGCAAATGTCAATGCAGCAACATAAATCATTGTGAAGCACATAATTCGGAAACGCCTGTTTGCTGTTTTCTTTTCTTTATCTTTTAAGTACGTATGGTACTCAAAAACAAACGGCAGTGCTGCAATAAGCACTGTTGCAAGAACAAAAGCAATTTTCAGCATGTTTAGGAGTAAGTTCATATATCTTTCCTCCTTTTGCTGTACAGACCGTTTATGAAATTCTGATCAATCACAGTATAAAACGCAATATTCTTTTCTCCGCAGCAATACGCCTCGTTAAATTCAATAGTATCGCGAGCGCTTTCGACACTGTCATAAGAAGCTCTTCTGTTTTCTTTTGCTCCGAGATTATCAAGCAGGTTTCCGATGCCGTTAACCCTTTCCTTCAGTTTTTTCTTATGATGCACGATTTTTGCACTCGCATAACTGCAGCACTGTTTGAAGAAATCAACATCAAGTTTATACTCATAGGTCCACCTCAACGTTGGAATTGTTTTGCAAATGAGCATATCATAGTTTTCTATTGATTCAAGGTTTCCCTGCTGAATTTCCTGATATTTTTCCATCAATTCAAGCCATGCTTGTCTATACTTGTATTTATACCTCGCTGACTCTAAAACATAAAGTCCCGCCAGCAGCAACAGCGGAAGCAGAACCGTTGCCGCAGCAACAAGCGCAGACTCCGCCGACGCTTTAATCACGTCCCACTGCACAGCAATATACGGCACGCATGAGACCGTCAACAAACCTGTAAGCACACCAAACATAACTTTAAGCATCTTTTTGCTTGATTCAATGTTGCGAATCCTTGTTGCAAACCAATCGCATTGTCGTGAAATATCTATCTCGGCAAGCGGCCCCCGAGCTTCAAACATTAAATACTCTTTAACCGCACCATTATAGATTTTTTTCGCTGTACGTTCAACATTCTCTATTTCGCGCTCCTCCGGCAGTTTGGATGCGGTATACGAGTTTTCTCTGGTTTCATCTCCGACATCCTGATCGGCAAGGCTGACTCTCCTTTTGGGCAGAATTGCCTTTGTATTGTTTTCAGATTTTCCGGCGTAATGAGACAAAATTCCAAGTATATGATTTTGGGCTTTTTTAAGAAAGCCAAGCTGAAAGTCTTTTAATCGTTCACAGCGCATTATGTATTTGCCTGCTGTTTCCGAGATTTCCGGGCTTTCGCTGAAGTTTTCCGCATGACTAAAATACTCAACTTTTCTTTCTTTGAGCAAGTTCTTCCTTTCGCGCTTGACGCTTTCGATAACCCTCCCGTCTTCCATTTCGGAAATATCCTCTTTTTTCCTGCGTTTTTTTCTTTCTGCTTTCTTTTTTTTCTTACTCTCACCGACCGGACGTTCAACAGAGCAGCTTATCGCATCTCCGTCCTCATTATAGTCAAATACATTTCCTTTAAAGCTGTACAAAACAGGTGTAAGTTTCAATTCGCTGAACCTGCTGCTCATTTCATTTAATGATATTAATGCGTAAACATATTCACTTCTTTTCTCTGCAAGTGCCTCTGTAATCTTTTCAATGCTCAGAGCGTCAAACGAGCGCAGTTCTTTTTGCTCCGTGTTATTGTCGAAAATTGTTCCGTCGTATACACAAGCAAGAATATAACACGCAATTCGCAGCGAATTCAGTGTTCTGACCGCTTTATTGTCGGCTTCCGCTTCATTATCCAAAGGGCACAATATCGCATTAATCCTTGTCCCGTTTCTCGATTTTTGATTATTGCTTACCGCCGTTCTCACAAAACTCAAATACTCTTCATGTATTCCTTCCTGATCGCATGAAGTCTCTGCCTTCCGGCAATACTCCAAAAACTCCTCTGCAAATATTTCTGCAGCGCTGAAGTACTCTGCTTTTTTTTTACAGGATTCAGCGAGAGCTTTACTCATTTTTCCTTCATCATTATGTTCGGGTGAAACAATATCATCGTGAAGTTTGAAAACATCCTCGTCTGGCGGAAGACCGATAAAAAGGCGCAGCGGCTCAATAACCAAATCATTCTCATAAGGTGAGCTTATATCAGCACCGCAAATTCTTTTTTCTTCTGTACCGAACATTATCAGGATTTCTTCCGGGCTGCGGCTGCGGCATTCCAAAGCGTTGATTATCGTGTTTCTCATAACCCGGCAGTACACGATGCTCAACGCTTCCATATACCCTCTGTAGTCATTGGCCATCGTGTCTTGTTCGAGTGCTTCTTTCCGCATTGCCGAAAGGTCAATATATATAATCAGATTGAGCTGTTTGTTCATATCATCATACATATCCATCATTTCGCTCATTTTTTCAACGCATGCCAAATAGCCTTTCTCCTTGTCCGGCCAATCCTCGATGCGGCACTTCAAGGCAACAAGCGCTCTGTTCTCGTAATTAATATCAAACAGAATCTTTCCCTCGTCAACATTCTTGTCGGATGTATTGATAAAAAATGTATGCATAACCAAGCTCCCTTAATCACAATCCCCCGGCGGCATCTAATGTGCCGCCGGGAGTTTTACCGCTATTGAGTTGTCATTCAGCCATCACAGACCGAGTTCCGCAAATTTTTCTTTCCACTCTCTGAACAAGTTGTCTTTTTCTTTGTCAGGTGCTGCCACATCGTAGAACGCTTTGCAAATCATGTACTTTGTTTTTTCAGCACGTTTCGCATCGGTATCTAAGCCGAACCTTGATCCGGTCTCTTCAGCTATCCGATCGATCGCTCCGACCATAGGAGCTGCAATATCAAAATCTCTGTTCAGACCGTTGTAGTACAACAGCACAGCATCCACCGGGTTAAGCCCGCAATCGTTATTTATCAGTGCTTTGAATACCGTTGTGTCTTCATAGCTGTCCTTACCGTTGACATCCGCAACATACTTCACTTCAAGCTCCGGAACCACGATATCTTTGAAGTACAAATCAGCACTCAATGCCGCGATCAGCCCGTAAATCGCTTTTCTGTCGACTCCGCGTCCTCCATGCATTATCACGACATCCTCATCAATGCTCATACGCCGGCCGTTGTCTACGCGCTGCCGCAAACAGAAGTTGCCGTCCGCATTCACCCTGATCTTTCCGTATGCAAGCGCAAGCCACACACCGCGGAAGAATCTTTCTTTGCTTTCAGCATTCTTTTCCGGAGTAACGTAAGGCAAAATGCGATGCCACCTCTTATCGAGATGCGGGCTTGACACATATGCGTTTTCTCCTTCACCGCCTGCCGCTCGGCGCACCATTTTGGTGATTATATTCTTGTAGCTTTCGTAGTAAACTCCTCCGTTAATCTCATTTAACTTCGGAATGTATTTCGCTTCAAGACCATAGACCGCTCTGTAGCAATGCAGCTCGTTTATCGGATATGCGTCATTCTGCTCGGTTCCGGCATTGATGCCCAAGGTTGCCCCAATTTCCGAATACCGCTCTGACACTATCGGATTAAATCCCCAGAAAGTGTTTGTTCTCGTTGTTATTGTACCGTCATTAATATCCGCAGGCTCAATGTCGCTGATAAGCATCGGCGCAGCCATTGCAAATAACTTCTCCGTACACTCCATGAAAGCCCGCTTGCTTGCCAACGTTCTGTCGAAGCGATTTGACTCTTCACCTTCTTCGAAGTTCACACTCCTCAGCGACTCACGTTCAATCTGCTCTGCATCCGTATGCACAGCATTCTCTGCATCCCATTGTTTGCTTATTGCAGTATAGATGTCCATATTGACTATCTCTCGATTGTTCGGATCGCTGTCAATTCTTTTTCGGAAAGTTCTTACCGAATCCGTCATAAACTTCTCAGCGATGCCTCGATTTGCATATGGTTTATTCTCCGGCACGGACGGGCGCTGCTCCGCACAAAGTCTTCCATAAGCTGTTTCAATCACGCTTCGGCTTATTTCGTCCGCTCTGTCCGCGGTCAGGTCGAGCTCTTTGTAAATCGATTCTTTGTCCCTTCCGCTGCTGAAAACATAGTACGTGTTCCCGATAGTTCCGCTCGTTGCTTTTATATTGTTATCCAGTTCATCATAGAGCTTTTCCTGAATATCAGGCAGCCTTTTGAAAAAGGCTTCGAGTTGAGTCAGCAATGCATTCACACGCTCCATCAGCCTTTCATATACGCGTACTTTAAGAAGCTCTGCTTCGTATTTTCTGCAAAATCCAACCTTTGTATTAATAAACTCAGCATATTGCTGTTCATACATGTCAAGGAATCTTGCCAGCCGTTGAAACCGCGTCTTGCTGTTCAGCAATTCAGAGGGCGTTGTTTCCGTCTTATGCGGGGTCCTCCTGTTATCAAGCGTTGCTCCAGGGTCCCCGCCTGTATCGGCATCGATCCTTTGCGCCTCAAGATCTGTTGCCTTTATTTCGCGCCTCATTTTATCAATAATTCGGCAGAGGATGTATCTCAACGCAACCGGGTGAATAAAAACACGCTTTCCTTCATCGTTCAGCTTCGTTGCAAGGCCGAATATGGAACAATCGTTGCCCGGATTCACATCGCCCATGCTCAACGGGAACACTGCATTAACAATGCTTTCCGCATATTCATCCACCTTGTCCTCGAAGGTATCGACTGCCTCGCGCATGCCGTTTTCGTCCAATACAATAAGCGCCTCAAGTTCGGTTTTATCATGTTCTGCGTTCACAAAATCAGCCACATTACGCTCAAATGGCTCTAAGCCATTGTGTTTTGTCGCAACTACCTCGATTTTTTCTTTTTTCAATTTTTTAAGGAAATCATCAACCTTATCGGAATACTGAACATCTACCTTTCCATCCGGCCGAGTTTGTTTGGTTTCGTTTTTCACATCACGCCCAACTCTCAAAAAGAACCTGTCACGCCCGTATTCTTCCGCACGCCTTGATGTCGCTTCATCGAAGAGTGTTATATACTCAACACGGGGGTCAAAGTTTTCAATTTGGTATATTCCATCCCTTTCCCTTGCCCTGATCGCATCTCTTTTTGCGGCAATCTCGCTGTCGATCCTGTTCCATCCGTTTTTGATGGAATCCTGCGCTGCGCGAATTGCGCAAAAAGTTTTCACACTGTCAACCGGGTATTCCGCCTTTGCAGAGCCGCATGCGCCAAACAGCGGCTCGGAATTTTCATTGAACGCAGAGAAAGAATTGTCTTCTTCCGTATACATGTTCCCTGCCATTGGCGAATAAAGCTGCATGTATACAAGTTGAGCTACCATTTGCTCGTATTCGGCAATATCGCTTGCGCCTACACCTTTTGCGTTCCTGCTGTCAATAAAGAAGCAGTAATCAAAGACAGGTTTACCTCTGTTTGCATCACTCTCGCTGTCGAAAAGCCCCTCTAACTCGATCTTCTCATTTAAAGTTATCGGAAGATTTCTCTTTATCTTGGTTATAGCATTCAGCTCTCGTATTGCTGCGTACGCGTTTGCATAATGCCTGATCCTTGTGGCGGATGTTTCCCGAATATGTTTTACCGTATCAATAAAAATGTCGGGAAGCAGGAAAATACCGCGGATGACCACATTGCTCTGCGCAAGATGTTTGCGAAGCCACAATGCGGTTTGGATAAACATGCCGGAGCCGGTCCCACCGGAAAGTGAGGATACTATCATGATCCTGATGATAGTATTCACATTGTTCTTCAGCACTCGGTTGATAAGCGCACCCAGTTCTCCGTTCATGTTGGTTTCAAGGTAATCGAAAAATGCAATTCGCGATTTTACACGCACTTCGGAGCAGCCGTCAAGCATGCTTTGCTCGCGGAACGCGGGTGAATCCGGACTCCACTCAGCAATCTTTCGATTTCTGTACTGATCAAAATACTGTTGAATTTTCTGCGGTTTGCTGATCGGAAAAACAGGGATTTGCGTTCTGCTTTTCGTTATGAGTTCATTGTCGTTTTTGTCCGAATCAAGCACCGCGCAGCAGATCCGTCCCAAATTATCATTGAACGTTTTCCCGTTCTTTGTGAGCAGCTTTGTAACATTGTTGACGACACGGCTTCCCGTTCCGCCAAGGCCTATCAGCAGAGATTGTTGTTCCATTTTGTTTCCTCCCGGTTTAATTTGTATAAAGAATTATCTTTGCCCTAATTATTCTTTCAACGTCGTTGATCTTGCTTATCTCCGTCGGAATCACCCAGTACCTCGGATATCTGCCGGCGGATGCTGCCAAGCGTTTTGCGCTCGGATCCGTCACCGTTGTCAACATTGACAGCTCCTCCACCATAATATAGCGGTGTCTTTCGATGTAATCTTTTAATGAAGCCGCATCGGGAACCTGTACCGTGTAGTCATCCGGCTTGAGTTCGCATTTGTACCACGGCATAATCATTTCACAGCTTATTATGTTTCCGTATTCTGCGCGGAAAGCCACACCCGAAGCACGAATAACTTCGGCTCCCCGCTTGAACTTCCACCGGTATTTGAGCTTGTTATATTTTTTCAATACTATCGGCCTGAAATTATGAATTCTGTGTAAACCGCTGCTGTTTATGTAGACCACATCCCCAACATAAAGCTTTGCGTTCTTTGCGAAACGCGGCTTTGTCGCGACAAGGATAACCCACGTCGTCAGTGTCGCTGCGGCCGCAGTTTCAATAAGAAGCGGCAAATAAACATTCAGCAGGCGGAACTTCAGTGAAGCATCCTTTATTGCAATTTCAGAATCCGCTTCTCCCCACGGAGATGAAAGGTGAATATTCATCGTTCCGTGCGGAAGTTTGAACAGGTATTTTACCCAGTAAATCCACCAATCGGAAAAGCCTATATCCATCGCTGTATTCTCCGTCGGAATGCAGACAATTGTTCCATCCGCTTCCGTTGAAATGGAAAGCTCAATCGACTTGAACCGCTTATCCACAGTCACGCTGCATTTGCCGTCAACTTCGCTTTTCGGAAGACGCTGTCCGTCCTTGGTGATATAAAATGATGCGCCGATCTGATTTCCGAAGAATTCTGTTTTAATGATGCTTTCCGTTTGCGGAATCGCAATTACCTTATAATCCGAAATTACAACCGTATACATGTGGGATGCTGCCGCACCTGTTTTCAGTGTGCAGGTTACCGTAACATCCATGCTTCCTTCCGCATCAGGCTCGACATTTGCATTATTCGGCGTGAATTTGATTCTTCCATCGTTAAGATACTCAATCGTGCCGTTGTTTCCGGCGGGCGAAACGTCAATAACCGGATTCAGCTTTTTAATCCTCTCAGGATCGGTGACCTGAACGCCGTCCTCATAAATTGTGAACACAATTGACAGATCCTTATTGCTGAAAATCTCGTTCAACCTCACGCTTTGAGCCGTTCCGCCGTAATCTGCGGACAGCGTAAAGTTGCCGTCCAGTTCCGCTGGCGTAAATTCAAAGTTTAACCTTATCGGGTTAAATCCCGGAATGCTTATCGTTGCTGTGAGTTCGGTGTCACTTTTCCCAAGTTTGTATTTGTCAATAGTCATGGTCGAGTCGGTCGACTCCGCCTTCACCGTGCCGTCTTCGGCAATGCTGATTCGGTAGCTTGTGTCCGGCGGCAGCAGTGATGAATCGATCTCGTTATCCGTTCCCATTTCATAGATCCTGCACGAAATCGTTATTTCATCGCCCTCCGAAAGATTGTCAAGCTCACTGTAATCCGTAATCTCGCGTCCGTTCACAAAAGCTCTCATTCGAATTTCAAGTGCGGGTTCGAACAGAATAACCAGATTGTCAACATTCACCTTTTCGTCAAATGTAATTTCATATGTGCCGGCAGGCATTGTTTTAGCTGAATCTCCGATCATGAAAATTCCGCCGTGAAGGTTGCTGTAGTCCGGGAAACTGACTCGAACTTCCCTGCTCACGTCGGCGGACAGCTCGTTGTTCATCACGGTTTTTACAGGCTTTGCATCCGTCTGTTGAAGGAGCATTACAATGTTCAGCAGCGGTATTGCAGACTCAACCCGAATGGTTGTATCGTTAACTTGAGTTATATCACTGCTTGAAAGACGTGTTCTTCCGGAGATTCTGTCCGCCATTGCGGACATGGTCGTCATTATTCCTTCCGCATCCTCTGCGTGATATGTAAAAATGCCCTTGTCCGTCTTTTCCGTCGGAGAAACAGCTCCGCCACCGATGCTGAGGAAAGTAACCTGCGGGTTCGTGCCGTTCGGCATTGTCTTCTTTGTAAAATCGGCAAGATTGGTATCCAGCATATTCACCGCCTGGTCTTCATACATGCCGTTCATCTCGTTAAAATAGCCGTCGGTAATAACAACAAGCCAATACTGTGTGTTTGGATTCGAATCCTTCGTTTTTTCGAGCTTTTTCATCGCTGTTTCAACGGCATCATAAGGGGTTGAACCGCTGTCTTGGTGGCTGCGGATGGAATCCACGGAGCCCTGAATGCCTCCGGAGGACAGATCCGCACTGTAGGGCTTGTACAGCGGGTTGTACAGCACCCCGCTCATGTATGTAATAAAAAGCTGATCCTCGCTGTTCATCATGCCGCAGAAGGTCTGCATGGCATAATTTGCATAAGCCCAGTCTTGACCGCCCATGCTGGCGGAATCATCGTAAACAACCGAAACGATTTTTCGAACATACAGCGACTCCGCGAAAACGACCGATGTTGCAGCACCGAATAAAATGCCGCAGATCAGTAAAGCCGCCGTCAATAATGATACTATCCTTTTTCTCATTCTTCCTCCGAAGTCTTTCAGGAAATCGATTGTTGCGGGAATCACAATGTCATTGCCTTTGAATCGGCATGAAACGCTCAATTCTTCGTCATCCTTTTGATAGGAAATGCCGCATTTGTCAAGTGCGCCGCAAAACTTGTTGAACACTCTCCGTGCGTTTTCCGTGTTGTCGTGCATGGCATGTTCTCCTTTGTGCAAAATCTCGGCAGGGCATTCCCCTGCTCCAAAGGGTAAAACAATAAATTTACCTCAACGCATTCCGTCGAAAAGCAATCCCCAAAGGGTCAAACAGCAATACTTTTTGTTGATTTGTGAAGATTATGTGACAGTATATCTGCATCTTCGTTCACAGTATACAGCATTCGACAACATTTGTCAATTGTTTTGTGACTGATAAATTGCGCTTCCGGAGAGTGTGCGCTCCCCGGAAGCGTTTCTTCCCCGCGCTGTTCCCTGCGGGTCAAATTCGGCTTATTCTTCGTCGTCCGTTTCGCCGCTTTGGATCAGCTCATCCGCTTCTTCGATGGCTTTGGTCAGCTTTCGATCGGTTTTTTCCATGATTTTAAGCATTCTTACCAACTTTCTCATCTCGCGATACGCTCTTATTTTTTCGCGCAGCTGCGCAAAAAATCCGGGTTTCTTCTGTTCCGTATTCTTTCCTCCTTATTCACTGCATCGGTTCAGCAATTTTTGAGCAAGCTTTCTTCTCTCCGCATACAATTCATATCCCGTTTGTTTGTAAAGCTCCTCCCAAATCGCGGCAGCGTCACGCAGCATCGCTTTTTGTTCGGGCGAAAACTTTCCGTCCGCACTGAATATCCCGCACCTGAAAAGAGAAAGGGCGAGATCGTCCTTCAGCATCGGAACTCCCGGAAACATTTTCGCAAGTCTTTTGCTGATTTCAAGAGCCTTTGCATAATACCCTTCCGCAGCTTTATAATCGTTCCGTGCTTTCGCAATATCGCCGAGGTTATTATGCGAAACGCCGAGGTCACGCTGCAAATTCGGGTCATCCGGGTACTTTTCCGCAAGTTTTTCACAGATTTCAAGAACCTTTGTGTAATACCCTTCTGCTGCGTTATGATTCTTTTGTGCCGCCGCAATATCACCGAGGTTATTATACGAAACGCTAAGGTCGCGCTGCAAGTTCGGGTCTTCCGGGTACTTTTCCGCAAGCCTTTTGCTGATTTCAAGAGCCTTTGCATAATACCCTTCCGCTGCTGTATAATCGTTCAGGGCTTTCGCAATATCGCCGAGGTTAATATACGAAATGCTCCGACCGCGCTGCAATTCCGGGTCTTCCGGGTACTTTTCCGCGAGTCTTTCCCTGATTGCAAGAGCCTTTGCATAGTCCCCTTCCGCAGCGTTATAATCATTCCGTGCTTTCGCAATACCGCCGAGTTTATTATACGAAATGCTTAGGCCGCGCTGCAAATTCGGGTCATCCGGGTACTTTTCCGCAAGCTTTTCGCTGATTTCAAGATCCTTTGCATAATACCCTTCCGCAGCGTTATAATCGTTCAGGGCTTCCGCAATACCGCCGAGTTTATTATACGAAGCGCTCAGGTCGCGCTGCATTTGCGGGTCTTCCGGATACTTTTCCGCAAGCTTTTCGCTGATTTCAAGAGTCTTTGCATAATACCCTTCCGCAGCTTTATAATCGTTCATGGCTTTCGCAATATCGCCGAGATCATTATACAAACTGCTCAGGTCGCGCTGCAAGTTCGGGTCTTCCGGGAACTTTTCCGCAAGCCTTTCGCTGATTTCAAGAGCCTTTGCATAATACCCTTCCGCAGCTTTATAATCGTTCATGGCTTCCGCAATAACGCCGGGTCTTTGATACGAAACGCTCAGGTCGCGCTGCATTTGCGGGTCTTCCGGGTACTTTTCCGCAAGTCTTTCCCTGATTTCAAGAGCCTTTGCATAATACCCTTCCGCAGCGTTATAATCATTCCGTGCTTTCGCAATACCGCCGAGAGTGCCATACGAAACGCTCAGGTCGCGCTGCATTTGCGGGTCTTCCGGGAACTTTTCCGCAAGCTTTTCGCCGATTTCAAGAGCCTTTGCATAATACCCTTCCGCAGCTTTATAATCGTTCAGGGCTTCCGCAATATCACCGAGTTTATTATACGAAATGCTCAGGTCGCGCTGCAAATTCGGGTCATCCGGATACTTTTCCGCAAGCCTTTTGCTGATTTCAAGAGCCTTTGCATAATACCCTTCCGCAGTTTTATAATCGTTCATGGCTTTCGCAATATCGCCGAGTCTTTGATACGAAGCGCTCAGGTCGCGCTGCAAGTTCGGGTCTTCCGGGTACTTTTCCGCAAGCTTCTCGAAAATTTCAAGAGCCTTTGCATAATACCCCTCCGCAGCTTTATAATCGTTCAGGGCTTCCGCAGCATCACCGAGTCTACTATACGAAACGCTCAGGTTGCGCTGCATTTGCGGGTCATCCGGGTACTTTTCCGCAAGCCTTTCGCTGATTTCAAGAGTCTTTGCATAATATCCCTCCGTAGCTTTATAATCGTTCCGTGCTTTCGCAATATCGCCGAGTCTATTATACAAACTGCTCAGGTCGCGCTGCAGTTGCGGGTCATCCGGGTACTTTTCCGCAAGCTTTTCGCTGATTGCAAGAGCCTTTGAATAATAAACTTCCGCAGCGTTATAATCATTCCGTGCTTTTGCAATATCACCGAGTCTTTCATACGAAGCGCTCAGGTAGCGCTGCAAATTCGGATCATCCGGATACTTTTTCACAAGCTTTTCGCGGATTTTAAGAGCCTTTGCATAATACCCTTCCGCAGCTTTATAATCGTTCCGTGCTTTTGCAATATCGCCGAGTCTTTCATACGAAGTGCTAAGGCCGCGCTGCAAGTTCGGGTCATCCGGATACTTTTCCGCAAGCCTTTCGCTGATTTCAAGAGCCTTTGCATAGTATCTTTCCGCCGCTTTATAATCGTTCCGTGCTTCCGCAACAACGCCGAGTTTGATATACGGAACGCAAAGGTCGCGCTGTATTTGCGGGTCATCCGGGTACTTTTCCGCAAGCCTTTCGTCGATTTCAAGAGCCTTTGCATAATACCCCTCCGCCGCGCTATAATCGTTCCGTGCTTTCGCAATATCGCCGAGTCTTTCATATGAAACGCTAAGGTCGCGCTGCATTTGCGGGTCTTCCGGGAACTTTTCCGCAAACTTTTCTGCAATTCTCAGCGCCGCATTTGCAGCGACTTCCGCCGCGGTATAATCGAGCATATCTACCAGCGCATCACAGGCATAAATATTGCCCCAAACGGCTTCATTCGCCTGATCCGGATCACCGCCGTTTTCGCATTTCTCCTTAAATATCCGTGCATATTCAAGATAGAGCTCCGCCGCTCTTTCATGCTGCCGGTCATCCGCATAGGCTTTTGCGAGTTTTTCCAGTGCAGAGGTGTATTCCGAAGAATCGGTGAGCTGTTCGTACTCCTTCTTCATTCCCGCACTGCGCAGCAGGCGTGAAGCGTTTGCAAGCTCATACTCATCCATTTCGTCCGTGCCCTGTTCAAAGGCTTTGAAGCAGGCGGCGGCAAGGCTCCGTATGCCGTCCTCCTGCGGCGCATAGAACGCAGCGGAAGCCTTGCTGTCGTTCAGCCAATCGGTGAAGGATTTGTGGAAAAGGCGGATGAATCCGCCGCTGAGGTCGAGCATCGTTTCCAGCGGGCGCAGAAAATCCTCCAGCCGGGCGTTCGTCCAGCCCTGCATCTTTTGCAGCGTTTTGAGCGGAAGAGCATAGGGGGAGGCGGCGACCATTGAAAGCGGTTCGCGCACGAACGCATTGTATTTTTCGACACTGCCGGAAGCATCCGGTTCCCCGAATTTTCGCAGGAAGGTTTTGAGCAGCAAGGCATTGAGCCCCTTCGGAAAGGTCATGCTCTCGAGCGGCTCCCCTTTTTCGAGCGACTCGCGCAGCTGCGGCAGGATCGTGAAAGCATAGTAGAAGATTCCGCTGCTTGCTTCAACAAGGCGATTCATGAAAATATCGCGGCCGGGACGGTCCTTCAGCAGGTCTTCGAGATTTTCTTCATAGTATTGACGGATATCGGCATCGTTCGTTTCGGCATAATCATCAAGATTCAGCTCCGTGCAGCTGAATTCGGCGGAAGGTGCAAGCTGCCGCCTGAGCATGCGTTCGGGTCTTGCGGTGATAAGTATGCGGATATAAGGTTTCAACTTGTCATGATAGCTGCGGATAAACTCGGCGAGCGCACCGCTCTTTGCTTCGTCCAATCCGTCAATGATGATGAGCTTTGCAGAGCGTTCACCGTCTATAACCCTGCTGAGCGGGGTTGCGATAAGGGTGTTGAACCTGTCGTGTCCCGTTTTTGCCAATGTGCTTTTATCTGTCAAAATATACATCAGCTGTCGGCGATAGTCCGGCAGTCTCAGGGCGATAAGGTAGGCAAGGCGATCGGTGATTTTGTCCGTTTGGCTGTATTCCTCGCTTCGGCTGTCGCAGGCAAGTGCAGCGATGACGTTCGGGTTTGCAAATTGGAAATGTGCCGAAAAAAGTGATTTGCCCGCGCCCGGGTCGGCATAAAGGGTCATAACGCGCGAACCGTTTTTGTCGTTCAGCCAAGTGTTGATTATGTTCTCAAGCCAGCCGCGCCCCGTCATTTTGAACTTCAGCAGTTCGTCAATGCGGGTCATTTCGTCAACGGCGGAAATTCCGAGGGATTCCTTCAGTTTTTTCACTTCGTGATTGAAACGCAGCGTTTCCGGATCTCTCAAAATGCCAATCAATTCGTCCGCAGCATCGTTCAGAAAGCGTTCGAATTCCGCTTCGCCTTCATCCCGCTTCTTTTTCCAATCCGAAAGGTCGATCCACTGCCGCTCGGTAAACTCTGCGGGAGGGTTCAGTGTGCGTTCGCCTTCAAGCAAAACGCAGCTTATGATCCCGTAGCGGCTGCCGACGGCGATTCCGAGTTCATCTCTGCAAACACCGGGGTCGCGCAACGCCTTTCGGGACATGAAACCCACAAAGCGATCGCTTTCGACAATGCCGCCTGTTATGAGCTCGCGCCAATCCTTATTCCTCGGAATGGAATAGGTATCCAGCCAGATTTTGATTTTTCCGCCTGATTTTTCCTCAATGAGCTGTTTCAGCCTGTCAACAACGACTGCACCGTTTTCTGAATTCTTATCGTCATGCGCATAGCTGAAGAAAACATTAATTTCCTCCGTCATCCTTTCACGTTCGTCGGGATCAAATGATTCGCCGCAATCCTGACATTCCCATATGTGATGAAATTTTCGATAAATGACATCTTCCGAACCGCAATATATGCATTTCATATCGTAATCTCCTTTCGTTTATGCCGTAAGTAATTATTCGTGGATTATCAAACTATTGACAAAGTGCGCACGCACTGTTTAAATACAGTTGTATTATAGCAAAAAAAGGTGAAAATTCAAATGTTGTTAAAAATATATTTCTAAATTAAAGTCCGCAGCCCGTCGATTGACAGACTGCGGAGGGTTCAATGCGAATTCCGTATTTGTTTTCGCAAGGCCGCATTACTCAATATGTTTTGCATCAAAACAGCTTCTCCCCTCACCCCAAGGCGACATCGAGCAGCATCATCAGCGCGAACCCGAGGGCGGCACCGACGGTGCCGACATTGCTGTGCTCATCGGACCGGGACTCGGGGATAAGTTCTTCGATGACAACATAGATCATTGCACCGGCGGCGAAAGCGAGGATATAGGGCAGCACGGGTGTTACGAGGGAGGTTACGAGGATGGTCAGTATTGCGCCGACAGGCTCGGCAACACCGGAGAGGGTTCCGCAGGCAAAGGCTTTGCCTTTCGGGGTTCCGCTTGCGGCGAGGGGAGCTGAAATTATTGCGCCTTCCGGGAAATTTTGAATTGCAATACCGACAGCGAGAGCTATTGCGCCGGAGGCACTTATTGCATTGTTTCCGTTAAGCATACCCGCAAGGACGATGCCGACGGCCATTCCTTCGGGGATATTATGCAGCGTTACGGCAAGCATCAGCATAAGGTTTTTTCCCATTGCGGAGGGGCGGCCTTCCGGGCGGGCGGAATTCGTATGCAGATGCGGAATCAGGCTGTCCAACAGCAGCATGAATCCGATGCCGATAAGAAAACCGACAACGGCGGGCAGCCATGCCGCAGTTTTGCCCGCAGCCTCCGCCATGTCAATTGACGGAATCAGCAGCGACCATACCGAAGCGGCGATCATAACGCCCGCCGCAAAACCGCGCAGAAGGTTTTGAAGCTTTGAATTCATTTCTTTCTTCAGAAAGAAGACTGTTGCGGAACCGAGCGTTGTTCCAAGAAACGGCAGAACTATGCCTATGATGACTTTTGTCATATTGCTCATTGTTTTATTTCCTTTCAGGCGGCATGCAGTGCATTCCCGCTGCAAAGCGGTGCGCATATGTATTTTAAAAACCGCAGCAATTCCGCATATTATAACATAATTTTGGGGCTGCGTGAACCCAAATGCGGCAAATACGGTTCAATATAAAATCTATTCGTTTTTGAAAGCAACTTTGACAACGAAACGCCGCCGGAGCAAAATGTTCTCCGTTCGGCGAAATTATGCAAACATTGCCTTCATTTGTACCTTTTTTTCATCACTTTGAGCGAAGTTGTTCGTTGTCCACTAATGCAATACCATGGTATTTATGCATCGGAAAGATTGACCTTAAAATTGTACCGACAGCTGCGGTTGTATTCAGGAGACAGCGAACCTTCTTACGGTAAAATCCGAAGTCGGTGTGCAGCCCTGCCGTATACGGCGCATGAATCCGTATAAAAATACAATTGCACAACAAAAAAAGCAAAGAAGGGAGACTGCATGCCATGTTGGGTGATAACATAAGGCTGCTGCGCAGCGTTCGCGGCATCAGCCAGGTTGAACTCGGAGAAAAACTTAATGTATCCAAACAGAGCATTTCAAACTGGGAAAACGGAAATATTCAGCCCTCGATCGAAATGCTTATGAAAATTGCGGATTTCTTCTCCGTATCAACGGATTTTCTGCTCGGGCTGGACAATCGAACATCCATAATCGTTGACGGGCTGAGCACGGAGGAATTGTCACATATCCGTGTTATTATCGATGACCTTGTCGCAGCAAAGCGACGAATGGGGATTGAACAAAACGACGATCGTCCGCGCGAATGACACTGCGCGGAAAAGCCGGAACACCACCCGCTGCCCTGCAATTTCGGGACGGATGATGTTCCGGCTGTTTTAAAAAAGTTTTTTATCGTTCTTGTGCCGATACGGCACAGCATAACGAATTATGCATTTCCGTTTGCGTCAACGGTCTCAAGATACTCTCTGCGACCTTTTTCGTAAAGGTTGTTTCCCTCGCTGTCTATAACCGCAACCACGGGGAAGTTTTCAACCTCAAGTCTTCTGAGAGCCTCCGCGCCGAGATCCTCGTATGCAATTATCTCCGCCTTTTTGATGCAGCTTGAAAGCAGCGCACCTGCGCCTCCGATTGCGGCAAAATAGACCGCACCGTATTTTTTCATTGCATCGATGACCTCCGCATTGCGCTTGCCTTTGCCGATCATGCCCGTTTCGCCCTCGCGGATAAGCATCGGCGAATACGCATCCATGCGGTAGCTTGTTGTCGGGCCTGCCGAACCTATGACCTGTCCGGGCTTTGCGGGAGTGGGGCCGACGTAATAAATCGTTGCGTTTTTAATATCAAAGGGGAGCGGCTCGCCCTTTTCAACAAGTTCGCAAAGCCGTTTATGTGCCGCATCCCTTGCGGTGTATATAACGCCGGACAGCAGGAGCTGTTCGCCGCTTTTAACGGTACGCGCTTCCTCACGCGTTAACGGCAGGGTGATATGTCTTTCCATTCGTTTGTTCCTCCCGACCTCAGATTATCGCACTCTTATGCCTTGTAACATGGCAATTGATGTTCACCGCAACGGGCAAGCCCGCAATATGCGTGGGCATAGCCTCGATATTGACCGCAAGCGCAGTGGTTTTTCCGCCGAAGCCCTGCGGCCCGATGCCGAGAGCATTGACCTTTCGGAGCATTTCATTTTCCAGCTCCGCATAAAACTCATCCGCATTGCGCTCGTCGGTGCTGCGCATCAGTGCTTTTTTTGCAAGCAATGCTGCTTTGTCGAACGTTCCGCCGATACCGACGCCGATAACGATCGGAGGACACGGATTGGGGCCCGCCTCTTCCGCCGTTTTAAGAATGAAATTCTTCACGCCTTCAATGCCGTCGGAGGGCTTGAGCATTGCAATACGGCTCATGTTCTCGCTGCCGAAGCCTTTCGGCGCAACGGTAAGCTCGATTTTATCGCCCGGAACAAGCTCGATATAGAGCATTGCGGGAGTGTTGTCGCCCGTGTTGACTCTGCGCAGCGGGTCTTTGACGACAGATTTACGCAGATACCCGTCGCGATAGCCGCGGCGAACACCCTCGTTGACGGCCTCCGTAAGGTCGCCGTTGATATGGACATCCTGCCCGATCTTCAAAAACACACAGGCAACGCCCGTATCCTGGCAGATGGGTGCGCGGTTTTCATCCGCAATATTATAGTTTTCGATAATTTTATCGAGTATGCCCTGAGCCGTTGCCCACGGTTCGTTTGCCCTTGCATCCTCGATGCGCTTTCTGATATCGCAGGGAAGGCTGCAATTGGCGTCAATGCAAAGCTCCGCAACCTTATCGGTTATGAGCTGCGCGTTAATTTCCCGCATGGTTTATCTCCTTATGCTGTATTTTTGGGAACGCACGGACTTCGAATCTCCGCACTTTGTGCTTCGAACGATTCTAACCGGCATTTATGTATTCTGTTTGTGCAGACAAACGCGGCTGTTTTGGTTTGCCGCAACGCTCGCCCGCAGCTGTTCAGTCAGTTTTCGGACCGCAGTTTTGCTCAGTCCGCGACCTGCTTTATCGTGTCGATAACCGTTCCGTCGCGATAGATTACGTTTGCAACGATTCTGTCGCCGAGAGCGGGCTTTTTCGGCACGCCGCTCGTGCGTTCCGCCAGGGCTTTGAGCTCGTTTATGTCAACAAGTTTTATGCCTGCCTCACGCAGTCTGTCATGCAGTTCCGTGTTTTTCGGGTTCACGGCAACGCCCTTTTGAGTGACAAGCACGTCTATCGTGCTGCCCGGAGTGGATATGCAGTTCACCCTGTCCGTCACGATGGGAAGCCTTGCACGGGAAAGCGGCGCGATTATCATTGCAAGTTTTGCACCCGCCGCCGTATCGCTGTGTCCGCCCGAGCCGCCCATTATCCTGCCGTCGGAATCCGTATGCACGTTGATATTAAAATCCGTGTCTATCTGCGTTGCGCCGAGAATAACAACATCCAGGCTGTCCGTCACCGCGCTGCTTGCACCGGGAGAAGCATAGTGCGTTGCGGAAATCTCACGATGGCGCGGGTTGCTCCTTATGGATTCAACCGCCTTCAAATCGAAGCACTGAACATCCAGCAGGGATTCGAAGCAGCCTTCGTTGAGCATATCCACCATATAGCCCGTGATTCCGCCGAGGCCGAAGCTGCCGCGTATTTTTTCGGCAAGCATAACATCCTTAAGATATTTTGCCGCCGCAAGGGATGCTCCGCCCGCGCCCGTCTGGAACGAGAAGCCTTCCTTCAGCAGACCGGAAGCTTTTATAACGTCCACAGCCGTCATTGCCATCAGCAAGCCGACGGGATCGCGGGTGATTTTTGTTGTTCCGGAAACGATTCCGTTCGGGTCACCGATGGACTCCACCGCAACGACCTGATCAACATCCGTTTCGGGGATCGACCATTCGATGAGCGGATAGGGATGCAGTTCGTCGGTGATAACAACAACATGCTTTGCACATTTTGCGTCCGGAATTGCATAGCCCAGCGAGCCGCAGGCGGATTTGCCGATTTTGCCCGTGCAATTGCCCATTGCATCCGAAGCAGGCGCGGCGATAAATGCAACATCTATCGGAGTTTTTCCGTTTTCAATATCGCAGGGTCTGCCGCCGTGCGTGCGGAATTGAACGGGGTTTTTCATTCCGCCGGCAGAAATGAATCTTCCGAGTTCCCGGGACATGTAGTCCGTTTGAAGCGTTGTTACAACACCGTTTTTGATATGTTCCTTAAGCGGACGGTGCGCATCAAAGAGTGAGCTTGCGTTCACCGTCAGATCGCCGATTCCGAGTTCCGCAATCGCTTCAAGCACCATGTTCAAAACATAGTCGCCGTTGCGCAGGTGGTGATGGAACGAAATTGTCATTCCGCTGCGGAGTCCGCTGTTGACAATTGCCTGTTTGACCGATTCGGTAAGCTTTGTTTTCATTATTCGGCACCTCCGTCCAGCCCGAGTTGTTTTGCGATTTCAAGCGTTTGCCTTGCGCGCTCAACAATTGGCTTGTCTATCATTTTGCCGCGCAGCGAAACCGCGCCCTTGCCCTGTTCCTTGCCGATGCGGATCGCCTCGAACACAAGCCTTGCGTACTCAATATCCTTTGCGGACGGGCTGAACACTTCGTTTATTACGCGCACATGGCGCGGTGCAATCGCGGATTTGCCGCTGAAGCCGAGGCTTTTTGCATATTCCGCATCGCGCACTATGCCCTCGTCGTCGTTAACGTCGGTGAACGGAGTGTCATAAACATCGACCCCGGCCGCACGGGCGGCGCAAACGAGCCGCGTGCGGGCATAGTTTATCTCGTTGCCCTGTTTTGTGCGCTTGCAGCGCAGATCCGCCGTCAGATCCTCGCCGCCGAGGAATAATGCCGCAACGCGCGGGCAGGCCGAAGCAATATTGAATGCGTTTTCAACACCGAGAGCCGTTTCGATAAGCGGAATAAGTTTTACCGTTCCGACTTCCATGCCGCAGCGGCGTTCGATTCCCGCAATGTATTCATCAATAATGCGCATATCCTCCGCGCAGCTTGCCTTGGGGGGCATAATAAGGTCGGGCTTAAGAGGGATCACGGCCTCAAGATCGTCCTTCCAGTAATCGGTATCTATTGAATTTATGCGGACGGTGATTTCACAGCCCGCAAAGCCCATATTTTTCATTGCGCTGCGAACGAGCAGCCTTGCGGAATCCTTTTCATCCGGCGAGACTGCATCTTCCAGATCCAGAATGATACTGTCGGCACCGAGCGCATCGCCGTTTATGATCATGTTCGGCGTGTTGCCGGGCAAAAACAGCATACTTCTCCTCATTTTCCGTTTTCTCCTTTCGTGTCGGATGCGGTGCAGAGGCAAATCCTCCGAAGTTCGCAAAAACTCCGTACCGCTCCGCATACTCATACCATATTATAATACCCTGCGCGGTTTCTTTCAACTGTCGAACGGGATTTTTTCGGCCGGATTTTGAAGAAAGCGGCGTTCGGCATGTGTCCGTTGCGTTTTCGGCATGTGTTCGGAAGCGGCGGACAAAGCCTTATAAAAACACCGACGGGAGGTTCCGCGGAGCCGTTTTCGCCGCCGCGCCCGGGATTGCTGCGCCTTCCGCTGCGGCGGTCGTCATTCCGACTGCGGCGGTGAACAGCATCACAAAAGCCAGAACCGCAGCCGCGAGTCTTTTGATACTTTTCATTTTTGTTCCTCTTTCTCTTTCTCTTTTTTCTGCGCATGATGTCTCGATCATGCGTGTATATGCATTTTAGCACATAAAAAAAGAAAAGTCCATATATATGGAACAATTATTCGGGATTTTGTTCCATGGATATGGAAAGTGCCTGTTAAGCAAACACCGAAAAAGACGAAAATACATGCACAGGGCAATATATTCGGACAAAGTCATGAGATTACATAAACAGCGAAACTGTTTCAAAAGTATGCGAGAGCCGAACGACCGAAAGCAGTTGTGCGTCCACTATGCAAGTCAACTTTTAGTTAAATAATAAAAGAGCGACTGTTAAGCCGCTCCGACGCATATACTTGCAGTTTTTATACATTCTGCAACTATATTTCCGCTGTACTGCGTATGCTCGTCATTCCTCCTCTGCAAGCGGAAACGTGCATTGCAGCAAGTGAATAAAATGCTGCATTTTTTTGTTGTTAAGCGAGTAATAAACACGATTGCCGATATTATTTGATTCAATGAGTCCGGTACTCATAAGGATGCTGAGATGTTGAGACACCGCGCCCGGGGTAATATTCAAAAGCTTTGCAAGCTCCCGACCGTAAGATTTTTGCTTTGCAAGTCGAAGAACAATGTTAAAGCGGCTCGGATCCCCCAGCACACTCATAATCCGCGAAAGTTCCGCTTCCGAGTTTGACTCCAGCGTCGAAATCTTCAGCAAAGTATCATAGAGCACACCTATAACCGCCATACAGTTTTCCTGTCCCGGTTCGGAAAAAAACACTTGTCGGAATCCCGTGACTGTCGGAACAGCATAGTATCTTTTCGCCTTTGGGACAATGTCGCCGAATCTTTCGTGAAGAATATCGGCGTATTGCTCCGGCAATCCGAAATTCGCATCGAAAGCCTCGACAAGCGGCTTCCAGAGTCCCCGGCATGCCTCAAATGCTGCAGCAACAGGGATGAGAGCGCGTTCAAGAATTGAGATATATTTTTCCGGATTAAACGCAAGCTCTATCAATGTCAGCTTTGAACTTTCGCGCCAATCACATCCGTTAATCAGTGCGAGCAATTCCGCTGTTCCGCAAACAGCAGGCGGTTTTTCGTCCGGACAGACCGCAGCGGCAATGCGTGTTGGAATATTCGGCTTTTCCGCACGGAGATGCGCAAAAAAATCATTGCAATCTGTGCAATTATAAGCCATTATGTCCGGTATGAGGATATCTGCAAGTCCGTCCTGTGCAACAACAGCATCTTCATCATGCTTTATTGAAAGCGGACAGTACAGCAATTCCGCTTCCTCCCGTGTTATCGCAATATTAAGCGTAAGCTGCGCATCAACCTGCAGCAAAATATCGAACTGAGCTTTGTACTCCGCTTCATTTTTCGGAAAACGTTTTTTAATTATCTGATAAAACCTTTCCGTTGTGAAGCCATTTATGTGGTTTTTAAAGAAGCAGTTTGCCTCAAAAATGGGCAGAGGGCTCATCTGTTTCATACGATCGTTGATACCATACTTTCCTGCCGCACATAAAAATGCAGCGGCAACATTTTAATATATTTCTATTATACCATATTTTTTTGGAAAAAGCTATTGACAAAAGCTGTGGTTAGAGATTATATTTAGTGTACGGTAAACATCATCGAATTGAGGTTAAGCATTCAATCAACATGTTCGGTGTTCTTTGCTGCAGAACCACAGCCCGCTGACGGGCAAATAAAATTAACAACAAGGAGAAAAAAATGAAAAAGTTTTTTGCACTGATCGTAACTGCCGTGACACTGCTTTCGATCGTTGCCGCGCCGCTTGCAGGAGCTGCGCCGTTCTTAACGGACCCAAACGGGCTTACCGCCGGCACGCGGGATGCACAGACTCTTGACGAAGCACTGAACGTTGAAGGAGGAGAGCTTACTTTCTTTAACGGAGATTCCGACAACGCACTCGACTGGTCCATTGACATCGATGCAGCAAAATCATCAAACCGCGACTTGGACAGCTCAAAATCAAACGTCTCCACAACCGTTTTTGCGCAAGCAGGGCAGATTCTCGAATTCAGCTATCGAGTTATGTCTCAGCAGGACTGTGACTTCCTGATTTTTTATTCCAACGGTCAGGAAATTGCGCGTTGGTCCGGCATTATGAATTATTATGCTCCGCTCGAAAAGTTTGTCTTCCCCATTCCTTCCTCGGGAGAATACACTTTCAGCTGGGTGTATGAAAAGGACGGCCAATACAGTGAATCCTGGGACACGGCATGGTTGGATGAGGTTCGCGTTTTCGATATGGTTCACGTTGAAAGTATCGCCGTTGATGAACCCCGTGAAATTCCCGAAAACGGGAAATATAAACTCAAGTACACTGTCCTTCCCGAAAACGCAACCGAAAAGGCCGTTACGTTTGCTTCATCGGATCCTTCCGTCGCCGCCGTTTCTGAAGACGGCACAGTTACGGGAGTTTCCGAAGGATGCGCCGAAATAACCGTGACATCCGTTGACGGCGGTATCAGTTCCGCCGTAACTGTAACTGTCACTAACGATGCACGGTTTGCCAATCTTTATGCATACATCCAGTATGATCCGATCGGCGGCAATCAGGATTTCATCGCTCATTTTACCGATCTTGCCCCGGATATTATCGAGCATGTCCTCGACATTCCCGGCTGCCCCGCTGTTCGACCGGGCACATCAAGCGCAGCCGTTGCAGGCAATTATGTCTACGGTTATACCAAGCCCGGTATGTACAGCGGCGATTTTTATATTATTGATCTTACCACATGGGAGATCACATTCCCTGCCGGCGAGGAAGCAGGCGACTACCTTGTTTATGACATGGCTTATGATCACGAGCGGCAGCGAATGTTTGCAATGGCAACTCATTACGGCAGCGACTTTTGGCTTGTCGAAGTTGATCGCCGCGACGGTTCTATTACTACCATTGCCGAAATGAATACCCTCGGCAAAAACGCATGGGGTTTTACCATCGATTCCGAAGGAAATGCCTACACAATTCTTGCAAGTGATACCGGTTCCTATGACAGGACTGACACCGGCAAATTGGCAAGCGTCAACCTTGAAACAGGCGAATGCTCAATCATCGCCGATACCGGTATTCCGACCTATTTCGCAAACACAATGGAATTCGATCACGACAACCAGTGCATTTACTGGTGCAACTCCCTGTCCAACGGTCTCTATATTCTCGACTATCATACCGGAGAAACTGAGTTTTGCGGAGGGCTTTACAACGGCGGTGATTATATGGCAATGTTCCTCCCGAACGATCTTGAAGTTTCCGATCCCGAGCAGCCGACAGAACCCACTCCGGTGCCTCCTACGGACACTCCGGAACCCACACCCGTACCTCCTACGGACACTCCGGAACCCACACCCGTACCTCCTACGGACACTCCGGAACCCACACCCGT
>ENA-ORMN01000584-ORMN01000584.1-human-gut-metagenome-genome-assembly--contig:-NODE-584-length-42584-cov-7.564862_pt1 | contig 42584 bp, 41 predicted proteins | sample MGYA00242102_ERZ508993 | MGnify/ENA primary metagenome ERZ508993 (study PRJEB26280, sample SAMEA2338770) | human gut metagenome | biome: human gut; feature: human-associated habitat; material: faeces...
CTTATTTATTATATCACATCTTTTTGAGTTTGTCAAGTACTTTTTCAACTTTTTTCAAATTCTTTTTTCGATGTGTCCCTCAAGCTTTTTAGCTCTCGGTTTGTTTGTCTCTCTCGGAGAGAATGTCTCTCTCGGAGAGAGCTTTTATATCATATCATATACAACTGCTCTTGTCAAGCCTTTTTTTTGCTTTTGGATAACTGCACAGCGTCATGGCATTTCTTGTCAAATTTTGTCAGCAAAGTGCATAATAAAGAAGTGCTTTCTCTTTCAATTATACCTGCCCTATATCTATTTTTATAAAACACAGCTCAAATCTTTTACTGTATTTTCCTTATCTTCCGCAGCATTTCTTATATTTCTTTCCGCTCCCACATGGGCATGGGTCATTGCGCCCCACCTTCGACGACGGTTTTATCCCCGGTATCATTTGCGTCTTTACTCGGGCAGGCAAGTCTGATTCCTCGATCTTCCGCGCCATATCACTGGCATTAAGCTCACCGTTCTGCAACATATCCCTAATATTAGGTCCAAACGATATTTCGGGTATTGTATGTTTCCTATACTTTCTCGACAGCTCAACCGGAGTATATCCCCTGTTTGCAGGCAGACGTGTATTGTTGTTAAGGTCATAAACCAGTCCCATAAATTTGTTCAGCTGACTTTCGCTCATGGGCATCTTCATACGTTCCAGCATATCCGCTATTTCGCCCGTTATGTCGGCTTTATCTTCACAAGTGATGATAGTATAGCAGTCAGCCGCAAGGTCCTCCGCCTGACTTTTGCTTTTTCTCAGCTTTTCACGCACAAATTTCTGAAGTGTCCTCATCTGCGGTGTCTGCGGGATATAAAAATCGTCCCTGTATTTCAGCGTTTCTTCCTTTGAAAGCATACAAAGCGGCTTGCCCGCCTGAGCATTGTGCATATCATAAAAGTATTCATAATCAATATCCACCAGACTTTCATGAACTATCATGCGCTCCATAGGCTCAGGCTTTGGCGCATCATTATACAGCTCATCAACACCCAAAATATAATAAAATCTGCCCTCAGGCATATCATGCCGCATGATCTCGGAAAAAGCGATAAACTTTTCCTTTGTCAGCAAGTCCTTGTTCTGCTCATTGATTATACCGAAAGCGTCCTCCAGCGGAAGAATATTGTACAGGTTTGCAAAAGCGTCAAAATAATCCTCCAGAAGCTTGATGATATCATCGGAAAGCTCCAGTTTTTTGTACATTCTGTTCAATGTGCTCTCAGCATACTGCCTCGGAAATCTGCTCATTCATTTTCCTCCCCATAAAATCCTATCAGTTCACTGTACAGTTCGCCTATCTCATATCCATATCCCCAGCCTATATCCTGTGCCTCTTCGTTCAGTCTGTCAAGGCGCATTCTTACAGAATGCAGGAAATCACTCCCGCCCGACCGCTTAACATTTTCACAGAAATCGGCAAATACCGAAATAAGATTGCTGTAAAACGCTTCATTGACGTCGCCGTATTCATTGGTATATGCTGTTCCCAACTCAACATAATAAAGTTCAAAGTCAAAATAATCCTCTTTATTTTTAGCCGTCTTTTTAAATCCCGACAGGACTGCTTTGGCATTTCTGAGACTAAGTGATGCTTTTGAAAAGAAAATATCATACAGCTGCTTCTTGGCATTTGCCAGCAAAACCGCCTGCACCTCTTCGCCGCCAAACTCCGCATCAAGCATATTGCGGCACATTTTGTCATTCTTATACAGTTTGACAATTAGCGCAATAAGCTCATTTTTCTCCATAGCGTTAAGCTGATTTTTAAGTTCCGTTACTTTCATAATAAAATTCCAACCTTTATTTTCAGTTCAGTCGATCAACAGAGCCTGTCTTATCATTTTTCACATTTTGATATTGCCGACAGCCGATCCCTGCTTTAATTATACTGTTTTGCAGCCCGCAAGTCAATCAAAATAATCCCCCAACGCTCAACTATTTCTTGACAACACCTCCCCCACCTGATATAATTAAACTATTATAATGTCAAAATTTGTCGTATTATACGGAGTTGGTAACGATGTCACGCAAAACTGCTTTTGTCGGCTTTTCTTACATGGCAGGGCTTTTGCTGGCGTCGTTTTTCTCTGCCCCGCTGTCCATAGCCATAGGAGCCGTGCTGCTGGGCTTCGGACTGTGTACCGTTTTCATCTTCCGTCCCAAGCATTCAGGCAGCTTTTACCGCAGCGCAGTGTGCGCCATCGCCTGCTGCGTAGGGCTTTGGATATACAGCGGATATGACATGACCGTCTGCCGAAATATCACTGCCAATAATATTGGCAACTTCAGCGGAACGGTCACAATAGAGCAGTCCACAGTATATTCCGAGGAAAAAGCCTTTTATATCGCCCATTGCACCTTTCCCAACGGAGCTTCGGGCAATGTGGGATTTTTCGACCGCCGTTCCGACCTTGTAAAAGGCGATAAAATCACTCTTTCAGGTCAGCTTTACGCTCCCGAAAACACAGGCTTTTTCAATTCAGCCGACTATTACCGCTCAATGAACGTTTTTCTGCTGATGAAAAGCGTCCGCACAAGCGGATATGAGATAAAGGAACACAACTTCTACCGCACTCTTGATGATTTCAGGCACAACGTCTCCGATACTATAAGAAAATACGTCCCCTCGGAAGAAGGCGAGCTGCTTATCGGAATGCTTTTCGGCAGCAGCAAATGGAATATGTCCGACAGAACTGAAAATCTGCTGTACCGTGCGGGAATAGGCCACGTTGCCGCCGTTTCGGGACTGCATATGTCCGTTGCCGCAGGAATTGCCGCCGCTCTGGCAATAGCGCTCCGCCTGCCGAAATGGGGGCAGTTCATATCAGTGACGGCAGTGTCATTGCTTTTCGCCATGACCGCAGGCTTTACCCCCTCTGTTGTCAGAAGCCTTATAATGGTAATGTTCGTCTGGGCGGCAGGCATATTCAACAGGCGCAGCGACAGCCTTACCTCCCTTGCCGCCGCAATTATAATAATGACAATATCCTCGCCATTTATCGTGAGAAGCACATCTTTCCTGTTGTCCGTTTCGGGAACCATAGGCACAGCCGTGCTTTCGCCCATGTTCATAAACGCCTACGAAAAGAAGATGGAGCGCAAAACAGACCTGCCCTATCATGTGGGAGCGCTTACCTCCGCACTTTGCTCCTCTTTATGCGCAGCTGCGGCAGTTTTCCCCGTGTCAGCCCTCACATTCGACCAGATATCAATAGCCTCTCCCCTGACAAATCTTCTGCTGTCGCCCCTATGCACCGCAGCTATTGCAATAGCCGCCATAAGCGCACTGCTCTGCATACTCCCATTCACATTTATAAGCGGCGGACTTTTCCTTGCGGCAGGACTGATATGCCGCCCCGTACTTGCCGTTGCAAAGTTCATTGGCAGCAGCGATATCATAATGATACCCACAGGCACAGAGCTTACCGCTCCCCTTGTGGCAATAGCCGTAATATCCGCAGCATTGTGCCTGATACTGACCCATGATAAGATGTATTTTGTGCTGACCTGCCTTTCAGCTGCACTGGTCAGCGTTGTCTGCATAGAAATATATCGGCTCATTCCCACGGGATATACCGAGATAAGCGCGCTGACAGACGGCAGCGGCTGTGTAATTGTCGTTAAGAATGACAGCTGCTCCCAGATATATGACTATATGGGAACACGCAGCGGAGCAAAGGCAGCATACAGGTCAATAGCAGGCTCAGGCGGCTCTGCTGCGGCGTTTGCGGCAGTCACAAAGCAGTGCGCATACTCCGAAAGCGTGTATAAAGGACTGTTTGAGGGCATTGCCGTTCTTTCTCCCGTAACAAAAAGCGGCTTGACTTATTCGGCGGAAGATAATATAATTAAATTCGGCAATACCGTCTATTATCCCCATGAAAATTACAGCATTATCGAAACGGACGGGGTGAAGATCTTGTGCGTTACGGGAAAGGCCGAGCTTCCCGATGAAAGGTTTGACCTGTGCATCTACAGCTGCTCGGCTGATGTTTATGCCAATGCCGCCTATTATACAGTGGCGGACAGCGATTTTAAAGGAAAAATATCACCATTCGGCAGCACAGGCACGGAATACATAGCGGATAACGGCGTACTTTACCAAAAGGAGGGCGTATCGTGGCTTCGGTGAACGAAAAGGAGCTTACAAGGATAATAAAAAGCGGCGAACTGTCAGGCGTTTACTACCTTTACGGCACCGACCTGTACAGCGTTGAGAAATACAAGCGTGAAATGGTCAAGCGCACCGTCAAGGCAGGAGACGAGACCTACAACCTCCATGAATTTGAGGGCAAGGACATTGATACCGACGGCCTCAGCGAGGCTGTTGACGGATTCCCCATGTTTGCGGACAAGCTTTGCGTCACCGTCTGCGACCTTGACCTTGAGGAAGAGACAAAGCAGCGCCCGGGTCACAGAAAGCTTGATGAAACACGCATGAAGCAGCTGACGGAGACCGTCTCCAACGTGCCCGATACCACCGTGCTAATCTTCTACACCGCAAACATAAACGTCTGCGGCGGCAAAAAATACCCCACCCCCAAGAACAAGAAGCTCATCGACCTTGTTGCCAAAAAAGGCACGGTCTGCGAGATAAACGTAAAATCACGTAGCGAGTCTGTAAGGATAATATGCGCCGAGTCCTCAAAGCGTGGCTCTGCCATGGACGACAAGGCGGCAGGTCTGCTTTTTGACCGCTGCTGCGGCAATATGACCATGATAATGAACGAGCTTGACAAGCTCACCTCCTATGCGAACGGAAAAAGCATCGACGTTCACACCGTAGAGCTGCTCACCCCCGACAGCGGCGATGCCAAAAGCTACAGCCTGGCGGACGCAGTTGCGGCAGGCAATATGAACCGTTCCATGGAGCTTTTCAGGGAGCTTATAAACGATCCCGAGAACACCCCGGTGTATCTGCTTTACGTGCTTACAGGCAGCATGAACGACCTTTACAGGGCTCGCCTTGCGCTGGACTATAACCACGGTCTCCCCGAGATAATGAAAGACTTCGGCTACTCGCCCAGCGTGGAATTTCGTGTAAAAAATGCCCTCTCCTCCGTCCGCAGAACGGATATCCGCCACCTGAGGAAGTGCCTTGAGATACTTGCAAAGGCAGATATTGATATGAAGTCAAGCGGCGCCGACCCGGCAGTCATACTGGAAAAAGCAATAGTAGAAATGCTTGCACGATAAAACATATAAGGAAAAAAAATCAAAATGATAAACATAGAACAGGCCGTTATAGTTGAGGGAAAGTACGATAAAATAAAGCTCTCCTCCGTGATAAACGGCGTAATAATCTGCACGGACGGCTTTCATATTTTCAAGGACAAGGAAAAAATGAAGCTTATCCGCCATTATGCCGAGAAAAAGGGCATAATAATCCTGACAGACAGCGACGCTGCGGGCTTTAAGATAAGAAATTACCTTAAAGGCTCCGTTGGCGGCAACATCATAAATGTATATATCCCCGATATTTTCGGCAAGGAGCGCAGAAAAGCAGAGCCTTCCAAGGAGGGCAAGCTGGGCGTTGAGGGCATGAGCGAGGAAGTCCTGCTGGAAGCTTTCAGAAGAGCGGGCGTTAATGACATAGGCGGCGCCCCGAAAGGCGGCATAGACAAAATGCTTCTTTATGATCTGGGCTATTCGGGCGCTCCCGATTCGTCAATGCGCCGCAAAATGCTGCTTGAAGCCCTTGACCTGCCGTCTCTGCTCACCGCAGGGGCAATGGCAGATATCCTTAACACCATGATATCCCCAAAAGAGCTGGAAGAGCTTACGGAAAAACTTTTTTCCTCTGAAGAAAGGACTGATATATAACTTGGTTTTCTCACAGCTGACTTTTCTGTACTATTTCCTGCCTATCGTAATGATAGTCTATTTTTTTGCGTCTGATAAGATAAGAAATGTGCTGATCTTCATTACGGGGCTGTTTTTTTACGCATGGGGCGAGCCTTTTTATGTGTGCCTTATGCTGCTTTCCACAGCCATTGACTACACCGCAGGCAGGCTAATGGCAAAATATGATGACGACAACAAAAAGCGAAAAATTTGCCTGATAGTTTCCGTCTGCATGAACGTAGGTCTGCTGGCGATATTCAAGTACAGCGACTTCCTTATCGACAGCTTCAACGGAGTTTTCGGCACAAGCATCACAAATCCCGTGGTGCTGGTAAATAAAGCGCTTAACAGCCTGTATCCCTTCGGACTGAACGAAAAGCGTGTGGAGCTGCCCATAGGCATATCCTTCTACACGTTCCAGTCAATGTCATATACCATTGACCTGTACCTTAGAAATATCAAGGTGCAGAAAAGCTTTCTGAACTTCGCATCATATGTCTCACTGTTCCCCCAGATAGTCGCAGGCCCTATCGTCCGCTACGAGGACGTGGCAAACGAGCTGGAGTCAAGAACAGTGAACATCGCAAAAATAAGCGCAGGCATCGGACTTTTTGTAAAGGGACTTGCCAAAAAGGTGCTTCTCGCAAACAACATCGGCATGGTCTGGACGCAGATAAAGGCAATGGACTACAGCACTATTTCGGTGGCTACCGCATGGCTGGGAATAATCGCCTTTGCATTCCAGATATATTTTGACTTCTCGGGCTATTCCGATATGGCAACAGGTCTGGGCAAAATGCTGGGCTTCGAGTTCCCCAAAAACTTCGACCACCCCTATATCTCAAAGAGCATAAGCGAATTCTGGCGCAGATGGCACATCACGCTGGGAAGTTGGTTCAGGTCGTATGTGTATATCCCCCTTGGCGGCAACAGGAACGGCAATTTCAAGACCTACCGCAACCTGTTCATAACCTGGGCGCTGACAGGACTCTGGCACGGAGCCAGCTGGAACTTTATCCTCTGGGGACTGTTCTTCGGCGTGCTCATAATCATCGAGCGCCTTGGCTTCGGCAAGATACTTGAAAAGCTGCCCTCGGCGGTAAGTATGCTCTACACCTTTGTTATGGTGCTCTTCGGCTGGGTGCTCTTCGATACGGACACTCTGGCGGACGCAGGCAGATATTACGCCGCAATGTTCGGCGCAGGCGGCAGCCTTGTTGACAGCTACGCAAGATATACCATCGCTTCAAATGCAGTTATGCTGACGCTTTGTATCCTTATTTCAGGCGGACTGGGCAGCAGGCTCATAAGCTTCTGCGAGGAAAAGAACAAGCGTGCATCGGCAGTGGCAGGCGTTGCCGTAAAGATAGGCGGGCTGCTCATCTGCACCGCATATCTTGTGGGTGCTACCTACAATCCGTTCCTGTATTTCAGATTTTAAGGTGAGGTTTTATGGCAGACAAAGAAAAAAATACCCGTTCCGCCGCTTCAAAGGAACGTTATTTTCAGGCAGGCGTGGCTCTGGTGACAGTGCTGCTGTTCTTCGGCATACTCATAGGACTGGGCTGCGTCACAACCTTTTCCGAAAAGGAAAGCTTCTCGGAAAACCAGAACAAAGCGCTGGCTTCTTTCCCGAAATTCAGCGGCAAAAGGCTCTTCAACGGCAGCTTCACAAGCGGACTGGAAACATATGTCTCCGACCATTTTGCATGGCACGATGAATGGATAACCGCTCAGACCTATTCCGAGCTTGCCCTTGGCAAAAAGGAGCGCAACAACGTCTATTTCATGAAAAACGGCGGACTGGCGGAAAAAATATCCGAGCCTGATATGACCGTCGTGGGCAAGAGCATCAGCGGCATACAGCAGTTCGCAACAGATAACGGCATAATGCCCTACATTATGATAGTCCCCACCCAGGCGGAGATATACAGCGATATGCTCCCCACGGACGCACCAAATCCCGACCAGGCAGAGTTCATAAATAACGTGTATTCGCAGCTGGACGGCTACGCAGTGCCCATAGACGTGTATTCCGTACTCAGCGCCAACCGTGACGACTATATCTACTACCGCACCGACCACCACTGGACAACACAGGGCGCATTCCTCGGCTATACCGCAGCCGCAAAGAAAATGGGAATGTATCCCCTCTCCGAGGATTTTTACGACGTGGAGCACGCCAGCGACAAGTTCAGGGGAACATTCTACTCAAAGGTGCTGTACAACGGCATAAGGCCCGATACCATCGACATCTGGCACCTGTCGGAAAACGAGACACAGCCCGAGGTCGAGATATACTCCACCTTTGGCGAGGAACCTACCATACACGATGGAATGTACTTCCGTGAGTATCTGGACGTAAAGGATAAATACAGCACATTCTTCGGCACAAATCAGCCGATGATAACCATACGCACAGGTCATGAGGGCGGAAAGCTCCTTATGTTCAAGGACAGCTACGCACACTGCTTTGCCCCCTTTATGACCGAGCATTACAGCGAGATAACCATGGTTGACCTGAGATATATCCAAATATCCTATAAAGAGCTTATAGATGTTTCGGACTACGATCAGGTGCTGTTCCTTTATAACGCCTCCACATTTATGTCGGACGAGAATATCAAAAAGCTTTCGTATTGAGCCAATAAAAGTAAAAGGCTGCTGCACCAGATGCAGCAGCCTTTTTCATACTAAGCACCAATTAAAAACTATACAAAAAATTGAGCATAATCTTGCGTATATGGATTATGCGATGATTTTTTGTCTATAGTTTTATTGGTGATTAGTATAACTCTGCGACAAGAACCACTCATAACCCTGAAAAGTTTTTATAAAACCCTCACTCGCACTTCTTCCCTGCCGCAGCAAGCATCTCATTCATGCTGCGCTCAAAATCCTCAGCCCTCATAAGAGCAATGCCCTGAGCATCATCGCCCAGCACCACAAGCCTGTCGCCGCTTTTTATGCCGAACAGCTCCCGTGCCGCCTTGGGTATCACTATCTGCCCACGCTCGCTGACAGTCACCGTACCCCAGATGTGCTTGCCCTTGGGTGCGGGAGCAATGGTCATGCCCTCCTGCTCTGTCCTGAAATTAAGCAGCGAATCCACCGTAGTTCCGTAATATTCCGCCAGCAATGCGCACTTTTCCACATCAGGTACAGTCTCTCCCTTTTCCCACTTGGCATACGCCTGACGGGAAATGCCCACTATCTCCGCCGCCTCCTCCTGGGAAAGCCCGTGAAGATCTCTAAGCACCGCAAGATTTTTACTAAGCATATCATCATTCCTTTTCCGAAAGACTGTTCACAGCGTCGATATATTCCCTGCTGTGAACGGTATGTATCACATGGTCGCTGGTCTCCGTCTCGATAAATGTGCAGTTTTCTATGTATCCCGCAGCCCTGTTTGCCTGCTCAGCAGAAGCGGCGCAGAGATATACACCTGTGTCCGCAATGCTTTCCTTGGCGTGGATATATACGCACGGCACTTTTATATCCGAAAGTATCCTGCTGTGGGAATAGCCGTGGTTCCATGATAGGTCATAGAAATGCTCGCCGTAGGCATGGTCATAATGTCTGGCATACTCAAACACATTCCACACGGAGGAGGGCATGAAAAATATCTTCACAGCCTCTTCAGGGTGCTTCTCATGATATTTCTGAGCATAGTCCGCTATGGAGGGCATACTGTCCTTCATATAAAGCTGCCCCCAGTAGCAGTGCCGCAGATAATATGCTTCCCAGCACTCCGACTTGTCCGACAGGTCATAGTCATGAAGAGGCTTGTAGGTGTCAAGATAAGCAAAGCTGTTCTCCCAGCCCTCGCCCTCAACGGAGAAAACAGGCGGATCCTCCAGCACAGCTCCGGCAATATTTTCACCGCCGTATGCCGCAATGTAAGCCGCCGTCAGCGCTCCGTTTGAATGACCTGCCACAACGGTCTTTTCGCCTATGACCTCGTTTATGAAGGTAATGATATCATCGCCGTTCACGTCCAGATAATAAAGGTCCTCATCATGTGAAGAACCGCCGTGACCATACACATCAACCGCATAAATGTGCCACTTTTTTGAAAGCTCGGGCATAACAAGGGCATAGTCCTGCCATATGCTCATCTGACCGTGGATAAGCAGCAGCGGGGGCTTGTCATTTTCGACCTCCCCGTAATTTATCTCCCTGCCCGACGGCAGCGTGAACTGCTTTTCAACAGCATTCACCGACTTCAGCGCCTTTTCATACCTGTCATACCAGTGCAGATTTTTATAGCAATACCCGCCAAAGCACGCCGCAGCAATAACTATCAGCACCGCAAGAATTATCAGTACGATCATCATAACCTTTTTCATATAATACCCCTTTCGGAAAAGCTCTTATGATAATTGTACTATCGTTCCGCCTGCATATCAACCATACACACTTTACATATTTATCCGATTTTTGTAAGCTTTGGTTGCACTAATTATAGCAAAGTGCGGCGCTGATGTCAATAAATCGGATTTCTGTTGACACGCCCGATCTGACGTGATGTAATTTTTAAGTTGATGAACTGTCCCTATACTTGACCCCCGCACAGCCTCAGATCATTAAATTGAATTTTAAAAAGATCTAAGGAGTGTAAAGCAATATGACTAACCCGATAAAAACACTTACCAAAAAAGAATGGCTCCTGTGGGTGCTGTCGCTTACAGTGGTGCTCATCTCGAACCTTGCCTGCCCCTCGTCATACCCTCCCACCCTTGCCGCAGTCCTCACCATGCTCCGCTCCTCGTATTATGCGCTGGGCTATGCTGCAAATGACATTGCGCTTATCGTTCTCCGGGTGCTGGCTGCGCTGAAAGACCCGTCATATCTGCCTGTAGCGGTGAATTTTATTATATTTTTCCTTAATGATATATATGGCTTTGTAAGCTGGAAAAAGCGTGAGCTTCAGCAGGCGTTGTAATATAAATAGGGCTGTTACGGTGTTAAGCTGTAACAGCCCTTTGTGTTTATTTGTGCTGATTTTTTCGTTTGCCCGCATACTAAAAAAAGGCTGCTGCAACCTGTGCAACAGCCTCTTTTTTATCCGTCAGGACTTACTTCTTGAAGGACTTGATGCCCTTGGGAGCCTTGGGCTGATATGTAAATACCAGGCAAGCAGTGTTAGCGGATTTTACTGCGCTCTTTTCAGCAGCCTTTGCAGCGATCTTGAGAAGTGTCTTTTTCATAATTTTTTCCTCCTGTAAAATAAAATAGTGTCCTCAGCAAGCCTGTATCAGGAAAACTTTCTGAGATTGACCGTCATCAATGCGGCAACCGCCGCAAATGAACATGATAAAGGGAAGAATACAGCGTCATACCCAAAGATGAAAGCCGCCGCACCTATCAGCAGATACGCAGCTGCGAGTATAACTGCCTTTTTGCGGTAAATGACCTTTTCCTCATCGGTAAGTGGGTTATTTTCGCTTTCTGAGGGAGAAAAGACTGCTATGACCGCAAACGCAGCCGCATCAACGACCGCCAGAACAGGTCTCAGCGCTCCTATATCCGCTCTGCACACCATTGCCACCGCCAGATACAATAAGAGCGATACCGCCATACATCTCATAGGAGTTTTGCAGTGATATCCGCCCGCATATTGTCGCAGGGACAGGTAAACGATTGAGAACACCACACCTATAAAAAGCGTATCCGTCACAATGGCAGTCAGCAGGATAACAGAGTAAAAGACGACCCTCAGCAGAAACAGCTCCATGCCGTAAGCGTAGATATCCCGCTCTGACTCGGATATGAGCTTTTCGCTGAGAAGCTTGTCCGCAAGCCTGTTTGAGAGCCTTTCGAGCATCTTTTCTCCCTCCCTTCCGCTTATCTTGTTATAATTATATCCATAATTTTCCTTTTGCGCAACAGCGAAAAAGCACTACTTTTGTCGAAAAAAGTCAGTTAATGCAATATTATGTCACATTCAATAAAAATATCCTTTTTGTACAAATAATATATGATTTTATTGTATATATTTAAGGTACATATTCAGACCCTATCCGGGTATTTCAGAGAATATTGTGTTCATCTGCGGAAAAATCAGAAAAATTGCTCGGAAACTATTGCAAAAAATAAAAAAATAGAGTATAATAAAAATACAGAAGCGGTGTCTAACCGCATAATAAGCTTGGAGGTATAATATAATGTCAAGATTAGTTTCCGCTAAGGACATGCTCATCAAAGCACGTGACGGCAAGTATGCTGTTGCTCAGATCAACATCAACAACCTTGAATGGACAAAGGCTGTACTTCAGACTGTTCAGGAACTCAAGGCTCCTGTTATTCTCGGTGTTTCCGAAGGCGCTGGTAAATATATGTGCGGTTTCAAGACCGTAGAGGCTATGGTAAGCGCTATGATGGACAGCCTGGACATCACTGTTCCTGTTGCTCTTCACCTCGACCACGGTACCTTTGAGGGAGCAAAGGCTTGCATCAACGCAGGCTTCTCTTCCATCATGTTCGATGGTTCTCACTATCCTATCGCTGAGAACATTGAAAAGACCACTGCTCTTGTTCACACCTGCGACGTTCTCGGTCTCTCCCTCGAGGCTGAGGTTGGTTCCATCGGCGGCGAAGAAGACGGCGTAGTTGGTATGGGCGAGTGCGCTGATCCCGACGAGTGCAAGGCTGTTGCAGACCTTGGCGTAACAATGCTCGCAGCAGGTATCGGCAATATCCACGGAAAGTATCCCGCAAACTGGCCCGGCCTCCGTTTCGACGTTCTCGAAGCAATCAAGGCTAAGACCGGCGATATGCCTCTCGTACTTCACGGCGGCACAGGTATCCCTGACGACATGATCCAGAAGGCAATTTCTCTCGGCGTTGCAAAGATCAACGTTAACACCGAGTGCCAGCTGGTATTCCAGGAAGCTACCAGAAAGTACATCGAAGAGGGCAAGGACCTTCAGGGCAAGGGCTTCGACCCCAGAAAGCTCCTCAACCCCGGTTTCGAAGCTATCAAGGCAAAGGTTGCCGAGAAGATCACTACTTTCGGCTCCGTTGGCAAGGCTTAATCGGATCTCAGAATAAAAATCACGGCGTATCTCGTTTGAGATACGCCGATTTTTCTGCTTTCACACATTATATTCTTTCGGAACAATGATATGAATTACATTATTCGTCCAATACAAATGAATAGTTTTTTGCAATGCCTGCTTTGAATGTATAGCAGCCGTTTTCGTCCAGCGTAATAGTTTCAATTACATTTCTGTTGGATTTTCTGCCCGAACAGAGGCTGCCTGTCATACCTGCATATTCCTTGCCCAGATCAATTTTAACAGTGACATAATCGGGGAAACCATCAAAATTTCTATTGCTGTTGATCTTAACAAGATTCATTTCCGAATCATATGTGAAAATGTAGGAATAAGGACGACCTGACATTATATATTCTGTCAGATTTTCTTTAAATGTAACCTTGATGACCACATTTGCCGCAGGCATCACAAATGTATTGTCATGCAGAACAGCACCGCCTTCAATGCACACAACAGATTCCAGCATATATCCCGAATCTGGGTATGCGGTAATACCTATGTTCTCACCCGGAAGTGCTGTATTTTTGCTGGCATATGCCCTGCCGTGACCGTCTGTAACAACTGTTATCGTGTAAGCACTCTTATTAACAGGCTTGAAAAATGCTTTTGCTGTAACATTACCGTCAGGCATAGTCATTGTATAAGGATTTTCATATACAGTCTTACCCGTGGTAACGCTGGTCTGATCCAGATAATCAGCAAAATCATTCATTGCCTTGGTGTAATCCTCTGTGGTTATATCGACATACATACCGCCTGTCTTTGTAAACAGATCCTCGTAAGCACTCTTATAGTATTCTTTGGTAAATACTGTGACCTTTACACCGGCATTGACAAATTTGTCGATCCATGTTTCCATAGGATAACGGTTTTTAGCACTATTCTCTGCGGTGTCCTTAAAATCATAATAATCCTCATCTGTTAACATGAAAATATAATTGTTAACTGAACCTGCAGGGAAATTCAGCGTGCCGTCCTTTTTAAGCAGCTGAGTAAAAGCATCTGTAGGTGTTTCGTCCCAACCGCTGCCTGTTTTTACCTTATCAAAAGTCGCAACAGCTTCAGAAACATCGGATGTCCAGTGAGTTCCATTTAAAAAGGTATGATAAACTGTTGAGCCATCATAATTTCTTGCATCACTGAACTCTATGATAGACATATTGAGTCCCATGCTTTTTGCATCCAAAAACTGAACCAGATTTGCAAGATTGTCCTTTACCTTTTCAATCTTATTGCTCATAGAGCCTGTTGTATCAAGAACAAACACAATGTTTGCTTCCTTGGAATATGGGGTGGTTGTTGAGGTTATCTCCCAATGATCAAACTCATACCCTGCGTTTGGTGTAGCAGTCAATGTGACCTGACCATTGGCAATTTGTACTGGCGTATCTGCCGATGCGGCACCATTACCGTCAGTAGTAACAGTCACTGTATGGCTGCTGTCAGCATATGCGTTGATTTCAAACTGAGCTGAGATTGAACCAAAGCACATAAACGCCATTGCAGCAGCAATACAACTTTTGATTTTTCTTTGTTTCATGTTGCTTCCTCCTTGATTTTTATCACACTGCAAATAATATATGTATGAAAAACAGAACACTTAAATAACCTGAGGCTCAAAAGACATATGTCATGTGTTGATATAATAAACATTTCCTTCCATATCCTCATACTTACCACGATCCAGTTTTTTCAGTCTGATCTCCTTCCCGTCAACATACCCCGTATAATCAAACTCATAATACCGTGTACTTGTTTTTATAAGAAAAGGTATTGTGAAAATAAATATTGCAAATCCCAACTTAACAGATATGATAATGCCCATTTTGAAGCATCTGAACCATGTGGCTGCACGTTCTTCCTTGGGCGTGTTTTTGAATATCAGCAATGTTATTATCACTGTAATAAACAGGGTAATAAATATGACACCGAAGCTTGCCGCATCGATCTCACTTCCGTTTGCTATACCGCCCGCAAGCATTACAATATATAACACCGTAGCAACCACGCCATTAGCCAGCAAAAAAGCCATAAATTTGTTGTATCTTTTTTTTACCTTAATATCAGGATTTGAGCTGTTCATATCCTCTACCTCCGTATTTTTATTTCACTCATAGGAATAATAAATATTACCGTTGATATCCTCATATTTGCCCTGTTCAATTCTTTTAAGTCTAATTTCGTCACCATCGAAATATCCTGTATAATCATACTCATAATATTTGGCATTTAAGTCTAATTTGATAAGCAGCGGAATTGTTATTACAAATACTGTCAGAACAATTTTTAAACCGATCATTAAGCCGAGACACAGGCATCTGAGCCATGTCAAAAGCCGCTCGTCCCTTGGTGTTCTGCTAAACACATACAATGTGACAAGCCCTGTTATGGCTGATCCCACCAGAGCAACCAAAAGAAACATGACCGCACCCTGTACATTCAGACTTTCAGAAAACCGATCTGTAAATGATAAAAAAATGCCTATAATTCCCATAATTGCAATACATACACCATCAGCCATTAAATAGGCAATTAACTTATTATACCTCTTTCTTACCCTCACATTTGAATATTCCATACTGTTCCCCCTTGAATAGCCTGATATAATGAATAAAGCAGCAGCAATCATCTTATAAGACAATTACACATTTATTATAATCTAATAAGATTGTTTTGTCAAGTATAAAAACATCTTTTATGGTAAAATATATCTAAGAGGTGTATATCATGGCATATTATCAAAGGATACGGGACCTTAGAGAGGACAGCGACAAAAAACAAAGCGATGTAGCTCATTATCTCAACACAACGACACAATATTACAGCCGATATGAACACGGTGAAGCCGAGATCCCCTTTGAACGTGCCATAATGCTTGCAAAATACTATAACGTAAGTCTTGATTATATCGCAGGGCTGACCAACAATAAGCGTGGACTTTCCCAGGGGAGCCTCAGCGAAAAGCAGCAGGAGCTTATCGAATTTATCGGCAGGCTTTCCGATGAAGAAAAAGCCAAGCTTGAAAAGCTTCTGAAAATAATATCGGAGATATAAAAAAGTGACACTCAACGTGCCACTTTTTTATTATCCTAATATCTTCCCGAACGCACATTACCATAAAGCACTGCATCGCAAGGATAAAGAATATAGGCTTGTCTGCGGCAGGGTCAAAAATCCTGCGTGCAAACAAGCCCGATCAGTCCCCCGCTGTTCAGTGAAACAGTATGGACAGTCATGCAGAAAACCATCATCTTTCCACATAAAATAAAAAAGCCGCCTGACATTTTGTGCTGTACTTCGTTTTGGAGCACAGCATGCCTGTCAGGCGGCTTATATTATAATATCACATTTTTACGTCAGATGTCATAAACATCTGATACTAATTCTTACTTATAGATCTCTTCCTTGTCAATAAGCGCAAAGCCGCCGTCGCTGAGAGCCTTGGCAGCAGCGTCATTGTCCGATACACGGATAACGAAATCCGCATTTCCCGCAGACTGACCTGTTACAGCGTAAAGGTACTTGATGTTTACATCAGCCTTTCTCAGCACCTCCATAGCGCTGTAAAGTGCGCCGGGCTTGTCGGAAACGGAGAACGCAAGCACCTCGGTGATGTTTGCGGTAAAGAAATTGTCCTTGAGGATCGTCAGAGCCTTTTCGGGAGAGTTTACGATAAGGCGGATAATACCGAAATCAGCAGTGTCAGCAACGGTAAGAGCCTTTACGTCAACGCCCTCTCTGCCGAGAAGTGCCATAACATCGGCAAGTCTGCCTGTCTTGTTTTCAACGAAAACGGAAATCTGTTCAACAAACATAGTCAGCGCTCCTTTATGAAATTACTTTGTAAACTTGTTCTTGATAGCACGCTTGTCGTTAACTCTTACTGCCTTGCCTGTGGAGCGTGCAAGTGTCTTAGGCTCCACAAGCTTAACGCTTACGCCTACGCCGATAGCGGAGTCGATAGCAGCCTTGACCTTCTTCTTGTAAGCCTCAAGGGTCTTGATCTCGTCGCCGAACATATCCTCTCTCATCTCGACCTGAACTTCAAGAGTATCAAGGTTATTGACACGGTCAACCTCCAGGAAGTAGTTGGTAGCCTTGCTGTCAACGCTGAGAAGAGCGGACTCGATCTGTGATGGGAATACGTTAACGCCTCTGATGATGAGCATATCGTCGGTTCTGCCCTGAGGCTTCAGCATTCTTACGAGGGTTCTGCCGCACTCGCACTTGTCGTAAACGAGAGTAGCGATATCTCTTGTTCTGTAGCGGATAAGAGGAAGTGCTTCCTTGGTGATGCAGGTGAATACCAGCTCGCCCTGCTGACCTGCGGGAAGAACTTCAAGTGTATCGGGGTCGATGATCTCGGGGATAAAGTGATCCTCGCAGATGTGCATACCGCACTGGCATTCACACTCGCAGGAAACGGAGGGACCCATTATCTCGGAAAGTCCATAGATGTCGTAAGCCTTGATGCCAAGACCTGCCTCTATCTCCTTTCTCATCTCCTCAGTCCAAGGCTCTGCGCCGAAAACGCCTGCCTTGAGCTTGAACTCGTCCTTGCTGATGTTGTTTTCCTTCATAAGCTCGATAAGGCTGATAGCATATGAGGGTGTCATGCAGATGATAGAGGAACCGAAATCCTTGAACAACTGGAGCTGTCTCATGCTGTTTCCTGCGGAAGCGGGAATAGCGGTAGCACCCAGCTTCTCAGCGCCGTAGTGGAGACCAAGACCGCCTGTGAAAAGGCCGTAGCCGTAGGAAATGTGAATGAAATCGTCCTTTGTTCCGCCAACGGATACCAGCGCTCTTGCTGCGCACTCAGCCCACATATCAATATCATGTGCTGTGTAGCCAACGACCGTCTGCTTGCCTGTTGTGCCTGAGCTTGCGTGGATACGTACAATGTCCTTCATGGGGGAAGCGAACATTCCGTAAGGATAGTTGTCTCTCAGGTCCTGCTTGACGGTAAAGGGAAGCTTCTGAAGGTCTGCGATACTCTTGATGTCCTCGGGCTTAACGCCTGCTTCGTCCATTTTCTTGCGGTAGGGTGCTACGTTTTCATAAACACGTCTTACAGTTCTGGAAAGACGGTAGGACTGTAGAGCCTCCAGCTCGCTTCTGGGAGCACATTCGATCTCGGGCTTATAGTATTTCATGGGATTTTCCTCTTTTCATAGAAATATTTATAACTTACGCATTTCTGCCCAGTCCAAAGGCCTTTTTGTTGACTTCAAGCACCTTGGCGGGAACGCACTGTTCAAGTGCGTCGTTCCATACCTTGTCGCCGAAGTCCAGAATGTGGGAGATAACTCCCATAAGAACAACGTTTACAGCACGGCTTGTTCCTGCCTGCTCGGCAAGGCTGAGAGCGTCAACTGCGATAACGTCCTCACCAAGCGATTTGAGCGTGTCAACGATATTTGCGGGATACTGTGCCGCACCTGTGATAACAGGCATAGGCTCGATCTCCTGAGTGTTCATGACCAGCTTGCCGCCCTTTTTCAGGAAGGACACCCATCTTGCGGCTTCAAGAGCCTCAAAGGAAACGATAATGTCTGCCTGACCCTTTTCGATAACGGGAGAATATACCTTCTCGCCAAACTTAATGTATGTAACAACGGAACCGCCTCTCTGGGACATTCCGTGAACCTCGCTGACCTTTACGTCATAGCCCTGTGACAGCAGCACATTTCCCAGAATACGGCTTGCAAGCAGCGTACCCTGTCCGCCGACGCCTACCAGCATTATAGATTTAGTTTCCAATTTATTTCATTCCTTTCAGCGGATTTTATTCTTCAATAGCGTCAAACTTGCACATCTGAGTACACAGACCGCAGCCAACGCAAAGGGTGTTGTCTATCTTAGCCTTGCCTGTGGACATGGAAATGGCAGGGCAGCCGATCCTCATGCAGGCCTTGCAGGAGCGGCACTTGTCGGGATCCACCTTAACAGGAGGCTTATGCTTAACGGTTTTCAGCAGGGCACAGGGACGGCGGGTAATGATAACAGATGGAGCGTCCGCAGCCAGCTCTTCCTTGATAACAGCCTCAGTCTCGGCAAGGTTTGCGGGGTCAACAACTCTTACTCTGTCGATTCCCACAGCATGGCAGACAGCCTCGATGCTTACAGCGGAAGCAGGGTCGCCCTTGATGTTGAAGCCGTTGGCAGGGTTGTTCTGATGACCGGTCATGCCTGTGATGGAGTTATCCAGAACGATAACAGTGGAATTGCTTGCGTTGTACGCAATATTTATAAGACCTGTGATACCCGAATGGATAAAGGTGGAGTCGCCGATCACTGCAACAGCCTTGTGCTCATATTCACCCTTGCGGGCAATGTTGAAGCCGTGGAGACCGCTGACGGAAGCACCCATGCAGATAGTGGTATCCATAGCGCAGAGAGGAGCGGCAGCGCCAAGAGTGTAGCAGCCGATATCGCCGCTGACCATAACGCCAAGCTTTTTCAGGGTGTAGAACACACCTCTGTGAGGACATCCTGCGCACATTACAGGAGGACGGACGGGAACATTCTCGGGGTATGTAACAAACTCGTCCTTTTCGCCCAGGATCTTGTCCTTGAGATAGCTCTGGGAATATTCGCCCAGATATGTAAACTCAGCCTTGCCGATGGGGTCAAGACCTATCTTGCGGCAGTGAGTCTCGATAATGTCGTCCAGCTCTTCGATAACGTAAAGCTTCTTTACCTTAGCGGCAAAGTCCTTGATAAGCTTTACAGGCAGAGGATTGATAAGTCCCAGCTTCAGGTAGCTTGCCTTGTCGCCCAGAGCTTCCTTTGCGTATTCATATGCAATGCCAGAGGTGATAACGCCTATCTCATCACTGTTCATCTCAACGGTGTTGAAAGGGCAGTCCTCAGCATATTCGGTGAGCTTTTTCAGTCTCTCCTCAACAACAACATGGCGCTTGATGGCATTTGCGGGCATCATAACGTACTTGCCGATATTCTTCTCATACTTGCCGATGTCGTGAGGAACTCTCTCGCACTCCTCAACAACGCTCTGGGAGTGGGAAACTCTTGTGGAAAGGCGCAGGATAACGGGAGTATCGAACTTTTCAGAAAGCTCATACGCCATCTTTGTAAATTCCTTGCACTCGCCCGAGTCGGAAGGCTCCACCATAGCCACCTTTGAAGCAATGGCATAATGACGGCTGTCCTGCTCGTTCTGGCTGGAGTGCATTCCAGGGTCGTCGGCAACGCCGATAACAAGTCCGCCGTTCACGCCCGAATAAGCCACGGTAAAGAGAGGGTCGGCAGCAACGTTGAGACCAACGTGCTTCATTGCGCAGAATGAACGTGCGCCGCCGATACTGGCACCAATGGCAGTTTCGCAGGCAACCTTCTCGTTGGGCGCCCACTCGGAGTGGAAATCATCATATTTAGCAGCAAACTCGGTAATTTCGGTGCTTGGTGTGCCCGGGTAGGAGGAAACAACGTCAACCCCCGCCTCGTACAGACCTCTGGCAACCGCCTGATTGCCAAGCATTAACTTTGACATATATAAAACCATCCTTTCAGAATTGCTGTTTAGCGGTATCCAATATATTATAACATATTTCGTGCCGCTTGCCAATAGCTTTTGAAAAAATCTCACATTTTCAAAGAAAAAGTTCAGTTGTTTTGAGCAGTATGCCAAAAAATCACCCCTGACGATATTATCATCAGGGGTGATTTTATAGTTAAAAATTACTTCTGTATCTTTCTTCTTGCTGTAACGAATGCCGCAGCCGCAATAAAGGAGATAGCCGCTGTGCAGATCACAGCAGGAACGGAAGAGCTTTCTTCTGCAGTTCCGTCTGCATACATTCCGCTGCCGGAGGAAACATCTTCCGAGCTGTCGGTGTCTGTTCCTGTGGTCTTACCGGAATGGTCGGAATCTGTGTCGGTGCCTGTAGTCTTGCCTGAACCGTCGGAATCGGAATCAGTGTCGGTCTTTCCTGTGGAATCGCCGCCATATGTCTTGTCACCGTCATCAGTGGTGCTGCTGCCGCCGTTGGTGTTGTTTCCGCCATTGCTGCCGTTTCCACCATTGTTGTCATTTCCACCATTGTTGTCATTTCCACCGTTGCTGCCATTTCCACCGTTGCCGCCGTTTCCGCCATTGTTGTCATTTCCACCATTGTTGCCATTTCCACCGTTGCTGCCATTTCCACCATTGTTGCCGCCATTATTGCCGTTACCGCCGTTGTTGCCTCCGTTGTTATTACCGCCATTGCCTCCGTTATTGCCTCCGTCATTGAATCCGCCGCCGTTATTGGGTGTGGTGCTGATGGGATCATTTACAACCGCAAGAGATGTAAGTCCTATGCTTGTGCCGTCACCGAAGGTAACAACTGTATTGCCGTCTGCGTCAACTGTAATGGTAACGCTGTAGATGTTGGTATTGAGCTTGTAGCCCTTAGGAGCCTCAGTCTCGGCGAAGTAGTATGTGCCGGGGATAAGTCCCTTGAACTCAACAATGCCATCCTTATCGGATCTTGCCTTGTAAGCATCGCCTGCATCTGTCATAACAGGAGATGTGCAGGAAGCGTCATAATAAAGGGTGAACTCGGAATTTTCAAGAGCAATGCCCTCTCTGTCAGTCTTCTTGAACTTGAAGGAGTGATTGCCCGAAACGGTTGAAACTTCGTGCCATGTGTTGGTTACTGTAGTGCCCGAAATGGAAACCTCATAACCGGACTGAACGCCTGCAATAAACTTGGGAGCAGTTGAAGCCTCGTTTCTGATGGAATAGGTATAAAGATTGCCGTTTCCGTCATACTTGTCAAGGTTATCAATAGTCTTAGTGAAGTTGTTCTGAGCATTGAGTACAACGTTTTCCACAACTACGGAAACGCCGTTTGCTGTTCCGACCAGCTGAACAGCTACCTCGTATCCGCTGTGGTCGTTTCTGCCTTCATCGCCGCTCCAGAGCTTTGTTACTGTAACGGAGGTGGTGACAGGAGCAGGTCTGGGAACCTCGTTCCATGTGTTTGTAACTGTAGTGCCGTTGTAGGAAGCAGTGTAGCCTGACTGTACACCACGGATATATTCGGGCATGCCGATCATCTGCTCGTTGGCAACGGTATAAACAAAGATATTGCCGCTTGCATCAAATTCTTTAAGGTCATCTACAGTAGCTGTGAAGTTGTTTGCAGCTTCAAGTGTAACTGTAGCTACCTTCTGATCTGTAACAGTAACAGAGTTTCTGATAAGATCGACCTTAACAACATAATTGCTGTGGTCTGCATTTGCAGGCTCGTTTGCCCATGTCTTGTTAACGGTAACGCTTATCTTGCTGGGAGTGGGAGCATTCCATTCGGTCCAAGTGTTGGTAACGGTTGTGCCGCTGTATGTTGCCTTGTATCCCGACTGAACGCCGTCCATATACAGGGGAGCAGTTGTGCTCTCGTTTTCAATATAGTAGGTGTAAGGGTTGCCGTCTGCATCTTCTGCTTCAAGACCTGAACGTGTAAATTCAAAACCATTTGCCGCATTAAGGGGTATTGTCTCGCTAAAGTGAGGATCAACTGTTCCATTTGCCTTTCTGAGGAGTTCAACAGTAACAGTGTAGCTGTCGTGAGAATAACCTGCAAGCTCCCCTGCCCATATCTTCTTGACTGTAATATCTGTGGTGCCGGGTGTGGGAGTAGGAGTTGTGGTATCTTTCCAAGTGTTTGTTACGGTAGTGCCGTTGTAAGTTGCTTCATAACCTGACTGTACGCCGTCAATATACTTGGGAGCATTTGTGTGCTCATTCTCAACGTAGTAAGTGTAAGCATTTCCGTCTGCATCTTCTGCAGCAAGGTCATTTATGGTCTTGGTGAAATTATCCGCAAATGTAAGAGTTATGGTCTCACTAAAGTCAGAATCAATCGTTTCATTTACCTTTCTGAGGAGTTCGACAGTAACGGTATAACTGTCGTGAGACTGACCTATGGGTTCATTATCCCATACCTTATTTACTCTTACATCAATGGTTGTAGGAGTGGGAGTAGGAGTTGTGGTGTCTTTCCAAGTATTTGTTACGGTAGTTCCGCTGTAAGTTGCTTCATAACCTGACTGTACATTTTCAGTATACTTGGGAGCATCTGTAATTTCGTTTGCTACAGTATAAGTATAAGGATTACCATTTGCGTCCTGTTCATCAAGTCCTGTAAAGGTGTATTCAAAGTTGTTGGAAGCATCAAGTGTTGCAGTGTCTATCGCACGAGCTGGCTCTGCTGCGGAGCTTCTCATAAGGTCAACCTTTACATAGTAGCTGTCATGAGACTGGCTTGAAGGTTCACCAGCCCAAACCTTATTAACTGTTATATCAGTCTTAGGTGCGGGAATTGTAGCTTCCTTCCAGGTATTGGTTACTGTAGTGCCGCTGTAAGAAACTTCATAACCTGACTGTACGCCGTCAATATACTCGGGAGCACCGCTCTCATTCTCAACATAGTAAGTGTAAGCATTTCCGTCTGCATCTTCCGCATCAAGGTCATTTATGGTCTTGGTGAAGCTGTTGGCAGATGTAAGAATTACTTCCTGAACAAATGAGCCTGTTCCGGTGCCGACCTTTCTCATGAGGTCAACTGTAATTGTGTAGCCGCTATGGTCATTCTTGCCGGAATCGCCTACCCAAACCTTATTGACTGTTATATCAGTCTTAGGTGCGGGAATTGTAGCTTCCTTCCAGGTATTGGTTACTGTAGTGCCGCTGTAAGAAACTTCATAACCTGACTGAACTCCGTCAATATACTCGGGAGCGTCTGTAACCTCATTTGCTACAGTATAAGTATAAGTATTTCCGTCTGCGTCCTTTTCCTTAAGTCCTGTGAAGGTGTATTCAAAGTTGTTGGACGAATCAAGTATTGCATTATCTATCGCCTGAGCGGTCTCTGCTGCGGAGCTTCTCATAAGGTCAACCTTTACATAGTAGCTGTCGTGGGACTGACCGGAAGGCTCAGACCATACCTTGTTGACTGTTACATCAACGGTAGCAGAAGTAGGAACTACAGGATTATATGCACCCACAAAGTGCGACTCGCCTGTTGCGCCTATGTTGTTTGCAACGATAACACCGCACCAGTTTGAACCGACCTTCGCAGCGCCCTTGGGAATAATGATAGTACCATGCGCCGCATCAGTCATTGAAACAGTTTTGGTAGTCATTTTGTCGGCAGCGGACGAATCATAGAAATTATAGTAAATTCTGTTTACATTATTTTCAAGGATTACATCCTCATTCATAGTGGGCTGATTTCCGCCGATATTGAGCCTGAACGGCTTTCTGTCCCAGGATATATTTTTCAGGTCAATATTCAGAACTATGGAAGCTGTTGATGTATCACTAAAATTGATAATAGCATCACTATTTATCTTAGAGAAATTGGTATCATCAATGTTATAGAACACTGTGCCGCTTTCGGCAGTAACATTGATCCTATTGATATTCTGCCATGTATTAGAGCTACTGTCGTACTGACCATTAAAGCCAATGCCCTCTGTTGAATCAGCGTTTTCAGCCAGCATAGCAGAATAGCTTATAAAGCTGTTCTGAAGATTAACAAGGTCTATGTACTTATTGGTTGCGGTCTCAGCCTTGATATTTGTGACACTGGGACTTACCTTGACATGGTTAGGCTCGATGTATCTTTCCGAACCATTTGTAGAAATAGTATAATCGGAACCAAGCGTAAGGTTTGATACACAGGGGTCGTTCTCACCTATCTTAAGCTCTCCGCTGATATCGTCGGGAAGCTTGTTGACATAGTATTCATATACTCCCGCATAGTTCTTTCTTATGCCCATGTCGCCAGGCAAACCTACGACCTTGTTGACCAGAAGATTTATGTGCTGGTGACCGTTCATATCAACTTCGTTGAAGCCTATGAAAGCATAATTTTTCATGATATCAACAACACTGTTAATATCACTTGGATGTTCATAAGTCACCTCTTCATCGGCGAATGCGCTTGTAGTCAGCAGACCTGCCGCCATTGCAGCAGCCGTAATGCCCGAAATGATCCGCTTGAAGAGCTTGCCCGAGCGCCTTTCTGATTTAAAATCAAATGAATCTTTTGTTTTAAGATCCATAATTACCCACCTTTCTGAAATTTGATTTTCTCCCTTATTTTCTTCCATATCATATGCCGCTGTTGATTTTAATCCATTAAAGCGACAAATCAAGAAAATATTACACCTATTTATAATTCAGCCTTTGTTATTGCTTATTGTAGCATTTATGCACCGCAATTTCATTAACAAGTGATTTGTTTTATCTAAACAAAGTGTTACGCACACTAATTTTAATGTCCCGATTTGGACAAACCGCATAAAACCCATAAAGGTCTATTAACAATAATTAAAAGCTGCCTGCACTATTGCATATTGGGCGGCAATGTGCTATAATATCATTAGAGTTTGCATATGCTAATCAATATATCGGAGGTATCACAATGGCTATAAAGGTAACAAGTCTCACAGAGCAGGAAATATCCGAAATAGGCGAGGCATTCGCCTACTATAACTATGCCGAGGGCGAATACGGTATGTCAGCCTTATACAAAAGCAAGGAGGACGTAAAGGAGTACATATGCGGATATGCCAGAGCAATGCTGAAAGCAGGCTTCCTCTACAGCACAAGCGAGGAGCACGAGGCATTCATCGCATTCAAAAGCTCTAAGGAAAGCCTTGGCTTCGGGGCAGTGTCTGAGCTTATAAAGGCAGTTATCAGGACAATGCGCTTTCGTGACATGATAAAGCTGGTAAAGCTTGCAAAAAAAGGCGGCGAGTCCTATGAGGACTCGCTGAAAAAAGCTAAAAAGCCGTATGTATTCGTGGGAATGCTGGTGGTTCGCCGGAAATATCAGGGTCAGGGCTATATGCGCAAGGTGCTTGATATCGCCTATGAGGAGGGCAAAAAGCTCGGCTGCCCGGTTCTCCTTGATACCGATGCCGCCCTGAAGCGTGACAAGTACGTTCATCTTGGAATGAAAAACGTCCGTACCCGTAAATTTGACGAGGGCATTGTCCTTTACGATCTGGCAAAGGAAGACTGAATACCCTCAGCAGATCAGTATATGTACCGTATCCTTTTTGAAAGCATAAATCCCCCGAGCATGAAAACAAGTGATACACCCGCATAGCCTGCGGCGATAAGAGGAAGCTTTCCCGACATTGATATGACAGCTTCATATACTCCCGCAATAAATTCCAGATCACCGAAAAGAGCATAAACAAAGGCAAGCAGAGATATGCCGATAATTATCAGCGCCGCCGTATTGTTTGCTGTATCATCACCGTATTTCAATGAGATAAGGTTGTATAATGAATAAAATGTCATTGAAAATCCGTATATGATAAATGTGGGAGCAAAACAGGTCAATGTTATCTCAGTACCCCCAATAAGACAGTCTGCGATTATGAACAGGGCCGCAAGAACTGCCGCAGCTGTATGGACAAGGAACGTAAAAAGATATTTTGCAGCGGATATATCCGAAATATCCGCAGGAGCTGCTAAGAGATATTTACCGAATTTTGACTTGTTCTCGTGCATATCCGATATTGTACATACTGCCGCCGCAAAGGCGGTCATCGTTACGGAGCAGGTAATGCCTGTTATATCCATATCCGACGTTTTACCACTGGCCGAAAGTGAAAACATGAAAAATATGGAGCAGACACCAACCAAAACTCTGCTCTTATTTAAATGCGTCCTTATCAGAATAAGCTTTTCTTTGATAAGCGTTTTTATCATGAGTTATACACCCTGCCTTTCCTGAATTCAGTGCTAATGAGAAACGATACAGCAAACAGCCCTGCATATGCCGCCACAGGCATAATCGTCCAAAGGACGGGAGCAGCAGCCACCATGCCACGGAAAACTGTGACTGGGTCTGACGATATATCGGGAATAACAAGCGATATGCCTAAGCTGATCGCTCCTATTACAAACATTGTAACGGCCATAAATGCGTCAGGGTTTGTTTTGGAATAACCAGCCGGTATCTGTATCGCTGTATATATCACATCGGCAGCACCGACTATCAAAATCAGCACAAAACATGATATATCGGCAGGAAGAACTCCCATTGCCACAAAAAGCCCGACATAAGCCTCCGACAAAAGTATAAACCCGCCTGTCATTATAATGATGAACAGATAAAGCGACAATACATCTTTTTCCACGCTTACGGGAGATGCCAGCATAAACCTGTCAAAGCCGCTGTCCGAATCATTTTTCATCGACTGCCCCACAAGGCCTGTCATCATGGGAACAATGGCAGTCAGACTGATAAAGGTCATTATCAGATATGGAAAGACCTCGCTTTCGGCAATGCCCATTGCTTTAAGGTTTCCGCATACTGAGCTGAGATAAATAAGGAATGTAAACACGAACAGCCCCAGCGAAAGGATAAGTCCGAACCGCAGATTTTTTCGGCCGGCTGTCAGATGCCTGAATATCAGTTCTTTCATTTCACACCTCTGCTTGAAAATACAATGATGTCCTCGACCGATGCGTTGCAAAGCATTATGTCGGGATATTTTTCCGCAAACGCCCTGCGGTCTGTGACCAGCGCTTCACAGCCGAAGGGCGTTTTTCTCAGCCCCGTGTACTCCTCAGGGGAAATGCGTGGAATATCCTCCTCGCCGAATTTTGCCACAGCTCTCGTTTCGCTCAGCTCAATGGTATCTTCCGAGAAAATTATCCGACCGCCCCTGATAAACACTATCCTGTCGGCAATGCGTTCAAGGTCGCCTATGATATGCGATGAAAACAGCACCGTATGCTCCTCATCGCAGACAAATTCCTGAATAATGTCCAGTATCTCATTCCGTGCGGCAGGGTCAAGTCCGCCTGTAGGCTCATCAAGGATAAGCAGCTTTGCCTTGTGGGAAAATGCCGCCGCAAGGGAGAGCTTCATAGTCATGCCCCGTGAAAACCGGGCAAATTTCTTGTCAATAGGCAGGGCAAATCTTGCACAGTAGCCCACAAACTCATCTTCGTCCCAGTTTTTGTATATGCCCGACATAATTTTATTAAGGTCGCAGGCGGTCAGAGTATCGGGAAATTTCACCGTGTCAAAGACCACACCTATGTCCTCGTGTATCTCGCTTCGGTGGGTGATGTTGTCCATTCCGAAAACAAGTATCTCACCGCTGTCACGCTTGATTATGTCAAGGATAAGCTCTATCACGGTTGTTTTTCCCGCACCGTTTTCGCCCACAAAACCCGTTATAGTTCCCGACGGAAGCTTAAAAGAAACATTGTCTATCTTAAAGTCCTTGCGCACCTTGCAAACGTTTCTAAGCTCCGCAGCATTTATGCCTGTCATAAATATCAATCCTTTCCGCTGTACATAATGTCGATAAGTTCTTTCAGTTCATCTGCCGATATGCCGCACTTCACAGCCGCATCGCAGGCGGCGGATATGGAAGCGTCGATTATTTTCAGATTTTCCTCCCTGATAAGCTCAGAGCTTTTTGACCTTACAAAGCTGCCCTTTCCCGTGAATGACTCGATAAATCCGTCCCGTTCAAGCTCTTCGTAGGCTCTTTTGGTGGTTATTACGCTTATCCTCAGCTGCTGCGCCAACACACGCATTGAGGGCAGAGCATCCCCCGCTTTCAGCACGCCCGAAAGGATCATTTCCTTTATCTGTCGGTATATCTGCTCATATATGGGTGTTCCGTCCGTATTATTTATAAGTATCTGCAATTACTCACCGCCTTATAATGTATATATTGGATATATACATTATAAGCTATATATACACATTTGTCAATAGGTATGAGAAATTTTTCAAAAGAAAAAGGACTGCCGCAGTGTAATGCAACAGTCCTTTGCTATTATTATAGTATATCACTTATTCCTGTACCACTCTGTCAGCACCTTTTCAGCCTTTTTGCCGTGGATACCGAAGCCTGTGTCAACAGCGATCCTCTCGGGCGCCATAAGATTTGTTTCCCAGTCCCACCAGAAAAAGCCCTCAAAGTAAGGCTCGTCACACATGGCTCTCAGTGCGCTCTCGTAGAAATTCGCCTGCTCGTCCTCGTCTCTGGGGAACTCCTGATGAACAAAGTCCCAAGGCATAGCCGCACAGCCTCTTGCGCTGCGGCAGCCTATCTCCATGAAGATTATCTTCTTGCCGAACTTCTCGGCTATCTTCTTCATGCCGACCTTGTGGTGCTCCCAGGCTTTGACCATCTCGTCAGCGCTTGCTCCGCCCTCTTTTTCCACAGGATAATATGCCGATGTGCCAATGTAGTCCAGTGCGTCGAACCAGGTAACGTTCTCTTCCTTGCCGTGGTTTGCGTTATAGACCAACGGGCCGTGATATATCTCACGAACCTTTGCGATAAGCTCACGCCACTGCTCCTCCTTGTGCTCGGTGCCTATCATCTCGCAGCCGATGCACAGCATTTCGCAGCCTGTGTATTCGGCTATCTCCGCATAGTGGCAGATGAATGCAGTATAGCATGAAAACCACTCGTTCCAGTAGCTTTTCAGGCGACCGTGCTCGTCATAAATGGGAAATTCTCTCTCTGGGAAAGTGATGTTCGCTCTCCATGTGCCGTCCTCGCAGTTGAGGATAGGCTTGAGGCAGACTTTCAGTCCGCTGTCCTTAAGCTGCCTGATGGCAGTTTCGATCTCCCTGTCGGTGTCAACAAAGCGGAAGTCCATGCCGAAGCGTGAGGAAGAAAACTTCTCCTGAGTTACCGCAAATGCCAGAGCAGCCCAGTTGCCGCCCATTGCCGCCAGAGCCTTGACGGACTCATTTGCCTTTTCTGTGCCAAGCATACCCTTGTGGCTGTCCCAGCCGTAAGTAAATCCTTTTATCTCCATTATATATAGTACCTTTCGTATTTAATAGCGCCTTGACGCTTTGTATAAGTATATCATCACAGCATTGCAAAGGCTATAAAATTCAAATCAAAAAATCGTATAAATATATCAGTAGCAGATATCCGCAGTCTGACCGTTAATGAGCTTGATGATGTCGGCAGGAGCGGCTTCTATCTGCAAGCCTATCTTTCCGCCGCTGAAAACAACAGTGTCAAGAGCGTTAACGTCCTCGTGGAAGGTAGTCTTGAACTGCTTTTTCATGCCCACAGGAGAGCAGCCCCCACGGATATAGCCCGTAATGCCGTTTATCTCCTTAACGTGTATCATCTCAACGGACTTTTCCCCCACAGCCTTGGCAGCCTTTTTCAGGTCAAGCTCCTTGGCAACAGGGATAACGAAAACGTAGAAATTCTTAGACGGATTGGAAGCCCCTCTTGTAACAAGGGTCTTATATACCTTAACGGGGTCCTGACCCGTAAGCTTTGCCACGTTCATTCCGTCAACAGCCTCGCCCTCTGTGTGGGGATATGTGTGCATCTCATATTTTATCCTGGCACGATCAAGGATACGCATTGCATTGGTTTTGGTCTCAGCCATATATGTCATTCCTTTCATGGTTTATCATATTGATATAATTATAGCATCTAAGGCGAACCATTTCAACATTCACGTATTTTTACGCCGTGAAAAAACTGTTTACAAAAGCAGAAGTCATGGCAGCGTGTTTTTTTGCCGTCTTTACCAATGGCTATAAATAAAGGGCCGCCGCATCATGTGCAGCAGCCCTTATACTGATCACCAATAAAACTATAGACAAAAAATCTTCACATAACCCATACACGCAAGATTATGCTCGATTTTTTGTATAGTTTTTAATTGGTGCTTAGTATTAATTAAATTCTCTTATTCCTTTATACCGTCATTCTCACGGATCTCAACACGGCGTATCTTGCCGCTGATGGTCTTGGGAAGCTCATCAACGAACTCGATTATTCTGGGATACTTATAGGGAGCAGTGTTTGCCTTGACATAGTTCTGAAGCTCCTTAACAAGCTTCTCATCGCCCTTGTCCTTGTACTCGCTGGTGAGTATGATAGTCGCCTTGACCACCTGTCCTCTGATCGGGTCGGGTGCAGCGGTGATGGCAACCTCAAGAACTGCGGGGTGCTCCATAAGGATAGATTCTATCTCAAAGGGGCCTATGCGGTAGCCCGATGACTTGATAACGTCATCGATACGTCCCACATACCAGAAATATCCGTCCTCGTCCTTGTATGCGGTATCGCCTGTGTGGTAAAGTCCGTATGCAAATGCCTTTTCATTGGCTTCATCATTATTATAGTAGCCTTTGAAAAGTCCGTTGTTAACGCCCTCGTGGAGCTTTACGCATATCTCGCCTGTGGTGCCTGCGGGGCATTCATTACCCTCAGGATCTGCGATGATAACGTTGAACATAGGCATTGCCTTGCCCATGGAGCCTGAACGGCTGACGCTTCCCTTGGGGTTGCCGATAAGCAGAACGGTCTCTGTCTGACCAAAGCCCTCCATAAGAGAAAGTCCCGTATATTCCTTGAACTTGTTATAAACCTCGGCATTAAGTGCCTCGCCTGCTGTTGTGGCATATTTGAGGGAAGAAATATCGTGGCCCTCCATGCCCTCCTTGATAAAGAAGCGGTACATTGTGGGGGGGCAGCAAAGAGAGGTTACCTTGTACTTTTCAATGATATGAAGCACGTCTGAGGGAACGAACCTTGAAAAATCATAGGTCATTACAGTTGCCGCAAGAGCCATCTGACCGTATATCTTGCCCCAGAAGAACTTGCCCCAGCCGCTTTCGGAAATGGTAAGGTGGATGCTGTCCTTGTTAATGTTGTGCCAGTACTTTGCGGTGGGTATGTGGGAAACGCTGTATCTGTGGGAATGGATTACCATTTTGGGGTAGCCTGTTGTGCCTGAGGAGAAGAACATGATGCAGTCGTCATCAACGTTTGTGGCAATTCTCTCCAGAGTGTCGGGGTAGTTCATAAGCTCAGCGTCAAAATCTATCCAGCCGTCATAATGCTCGCTTGTCTTTACGATAAATTTCAGGTCAAGGGGATATTCTGCGCACGCCTTTTCGATATTCTCACGTACATCGCCGTCGCCTGTGGCAATGATATGCTTTATGTCGCCCGATTTAAAGCGGTAGGTATAGTCCTTTTTCTTCAGCTGGTTTGTTGCGGGAATAAGGATAGCGCCGATCTTTTCCAGCGCAAATGTAACTATCCACATCTGCCAGTGGCGCTTGAGGACGGTCATTACCTTGTCGCCCTTTTTTACGCCCTTGTCCAGCAGCATATTTGCAGCACGGTTTGAAAGCAGCGAAAGCTCGCCGTAAGTAAAGATACGCTCTCTGCCCTCGTCATCGCACCATATCATGGCACGTCTGTCAGGCTCTATTTCCGCAATTTTGTCTATTATATCGTAAGCAAAGCTGAAATTTTCGGGAAGACGAAGGTCGAATTTGTTTACAACTCCGTTTTCGTCAAAGCCCTCTGTGATATACTGCATATGCACGTCCTGAACGTTCATTGAACTAACCTCCAAAATAAAATAAAATTAAATAAATTACCTGTTACTTGCCGTTTACAGCCGCATTATATATATCTGCGGGAGTTTCTGCAATATACACCGCATGGTTTTCTTCAAGCTCTTCCCTTGTGCGGAAGCCCCACAAGCAGCCTATGCTGTCGCAGCCCGCATTTGTTGCTGTTTTCATATCAACCGAGGAGTCGCCCGCAAAAAGCGTATCTTCGGGGGAAACGCCCAGCTTTTCCATTATGTGGAGCGCAATTCCCGGGTCGGGCTTCTTTTCAAAGCCGTCCTTCTTGCCGGAAACATATGAAAACGTCCCCGCTTCAAACATATCGGAAACAATTACCTGAGTGAACTCATCAGGCTTGTTGGAGGCAACTGCGGTAAGTATTTCCTTGGCTTTAAGGTCGGCAACCAGCTTTACAATGCCGTCGTATGGGCGGGTAAGGCGGTTATAGGTGCGGCGGTATATCACATCAAACTCAGCCTTTACCTTTGCCAGCACCTCATCGGTTCCCTTGTCTGCGGGAACAGCTCTTTTTATGAGCATCGGAACGCCGTCGCCCACAAAATAGCGGTATTTTTCAATATCATAGGTAGGGAACCCGAACTTTGCCAATGCCTCATTGCAGGCATTTCCCAGATCGGCAAGAGAATTTACCAGAGTTCCGTCCAGATCGAAAATAACAAGCTTATACATATTATCATTCCTTTTTGAGAACCTTATTATCCCTGAATCACAGGCTTCTCATTCCTTTATCGGGTCGATGCGTTACTCATTTATAATAGCATATCGCAAAAGAAAAGTTCAGTCTTTTTTGTGTACTGTCTAAGAATTTTTGTTATAATACACTCATTAAATTGTTACTGTCAACAAAAAGCGGCTCAAACGGACAAATTCCGCCTGAGCCGCAGGATATTTCATCTTATTTACAGCTTTGATGCCAGAAGAGGAGAATATTTTGCTCTGAACTGCTCAAACTCGCCCTTTTCGATAGCGTCACGTATTCTTTCCATAAGAGTGTTGTAGAAATAAAGGTTATGAGCAACCGCAAGTCTGCCTGCCAGCTGCTCGTCAGCCTTGAACAGGTGACGGATATATGCACGGGAGAAGTTGCGGCAGGTGGGGCAGTCACACTCAGGGTCAAGAGGCAATGGGTCAGTCTCATAGCACTTGTTTGTGGCGTGCATGATGCCGTTCCAAGTGAATATAGTTGCGTGACGTGCATTTCGGCTGGGCATTACGCAGTCGAAAAGGTCTATTCCCCTTGCCACACCCTCGATGATGTTGGAGGGAGTTCCCACACCCATAAGGTAGCGTATCTTATTTTCGGGCATTACGGGGCAGAGGATATCAAGGATATGATACATCTCCTCAGTAGGCTCGCCCACTGCAAGGCCGCCCACAGCGTAGCCGTCCATATCAAGCTTTGCTATCTCTTCCATATGGCGCAGTCTAAGGTCATCGAAAACAGAGCCCTGATTTATTCCGAAAAGCAGCTGGTGCTTGTTGATGGTGTCGGGGAGGGAGTTGAGCCTTGTCATCTCCTCCTTGCATCTGTACAGCCAGCGGACAGTTCTGTCGCAGGAATTTTTGGAATAGTCATAAGCCTTGCGGATTATTCTGTTCTTGGCCTTTTCGTCCATATCGGGGGTGATCTGAGCCATATGGTTGTCGATGCACTCGTCAAACGCCATGGCAATGGTGGAGCCGAGATTTGACTGTATCTGCATGGACTCCTCGGGGCCCATAAATATCTTTCGTCCGTCAACGTGAGAGTTGAAACAAACGCCCTCTTCCTTTATCTTTCTGAGCTTTGCAAGGGAGAACACCTGAAATCCGCCGCTGTCGGTAAGAATGGGCTTGTCCCAGTTCATGAACTTGTGCAGACCGCCCATCTGCTTTATCACCTTGTCGCCGGGGCGCACATGAAGATGATAAGTGTTGCACAGCTCCACCTGGCATTTAAGGTCGTTTTTCAGGTCAATGGAGGAAATACCGCCCTTTATGGCAGCGGCAGTTCCCACGTTCATAAAGCACGGGGTCTGGAATGTGCCGTGAACAGTTTCAAACTGTCCTCTTCTGGCTTTGCCTTCTGTTTTAATAAGTGTGTACATATCTATTTTCCTCTTTTATAAAGTAAAAGCAGGAAGCCCGTTTTATTATTTGGTTTCCTGCTTGTCGGATACGGTTATCATATTTAATATTATATTATACTCCCGCTCAAAAAGTCAAGAGCATATCGGCATTATCTTCGCAGCAGCACAATAAAAGCTATCCTGAAAATAAACGCCACTATAACAAGCGCTATTGCCAGTCCGATGATCGCAACGCCCAGCACCATTATAAATGCAGCTGCGGCAAATGCGGCTACGTTGGAGCATATCACCACTGGGTTATGTATCAGCGAGCCTATAATGCCTGCGTTTATTACGCCGTCCGCTATTATCATCAGCAGGGAGAATATGGCAAGGAGCGTGATTATCTGCTCGAACCACTGATATCCCGTGTATCCCTCGCCCGAAAGGCTGTATTCAGTTATACCCTCAGGCTTGCCGAAAAGCTCTGCTACCACCGTTACGGCAAAGAAAATTGCAAGAAGTGCGGCAGGAGCAAATCTCAGCAGAGGGTGAGCCTCAAAAAGCCTGAAATCAAAGCGCTTTTTTATGGAATTTCCCAGCGGCAGGCATCTTAACACATCGTCAGCATAATTTATGGCATAGCCGAAAAATATGAGCAGCAGCCCTCCGACTATGATAAGCAGCTTTGACCACCATGCCCTGCTCCATGCAGCCTCTATCACCCCGAAAACATTTTCTGCTCCCCCCTGATAATGGTTCAGCAGAGGAATGCTCAGCAGTGACAGTCCTGCGCAGGCAAGCACAAGAATAACTGTCGTTATATAAAAGCCCACACCCTTGGGTGCATCATACTCATCTGTCACAATGTCTTTTTCAATGCAGATGTCGTTCATATCATTACCCCCATAATGTATTCAAAGAACAGCCCGAACCGTCATATGCAAAAGCATATCACAATATCAGCATAGCATCGCCGAAGCTGAAAAATCTGTATTTGTCCTCAACTGCGGTCTTGTATGCGTTCATGGTGTTGTCGTAGCCCATAAATGCGGAAACAAGCATTATAAGGGTGCTTTCGGGCAGATGGAAGTTTGTGATAAGTCCGTCGATGACCTTGAATTTGTAGCCGGGGTAAATAAAAATATCGGTGTAGCCCTCGTGCTCGTCCATATCCTCAAAGAATGTACCCACACTTTCAAGAGTACGGCAGGAGGTGGTTCCAACGGCAATTACACGGCCGCCCTCAGCCTTGGTCTTTTTGATAAGCTCCGCCGTTTCCTTTGGCAGATGATAATGCTCGGAGTGCATCTTGTGTTTGAGCACCTCGTCCTCCTTTACGGGACGGAACGTGCCAAGTCCTACATGAAGTGTGACGAATGCGGTGTTTATTCCCCTTGCACGCAGGTCGTCAAGCATTTCATTTGTAAAGTGCAGTCCTGCGGTGGGAGCTGCGGCAGAGCCAAGCTCGTGGGAATATACTGTCTGATAGCGCTCCTTATCCTCCAGCTTTTTGGTGATGTAGGGCGGAAGAGGCATCTGACCGATATCTTCAAGGGCAGTGAAGAAATTGCCATCGCACTCAAACTTTGCAATGCGGTTGCCGCCCTCAACAGTCTCAAGTATCTCAGCCTTCAGCCTGCCGTTGCCGAAAGAAAAGCGTGTGCCGGGCTTTGCCTTTTTGCCGGGACGGACAAGTATCTCCCAAAGCTTATCGCCCTTCTGTTCAAGGAGCAGGAACTCGATAAATGAGCCTGTGCCCTCCTTTTCGCCGTAAAGACGTGCGGGAAGCACTCTGGAATCGTTCATTACCAGCAAATCACCTTTTTTCAGGTGCTTGCATAGATTATAGAAATGGTCATGTGTGATATCGCCGCTCTGACGGTCAACGCACATAAGGCGGGAAGCATTTCTCGGCTCCACAGGCGTCTGTGCGATAAGCTCTTCGGGCAGATCATAGTAAAAGTCCGAACGGAGCATATTCTCAGGGTCTATCTCGGTGGTGACAACAACGTCGGGAGAGGCTTTCAGCTTTGACACAGCTTCCTCAGCCCAGGGCATAAGCTCCCTGTGATAGTTTTTCAGATGGACCGAATCCCCTGATGAGACCTCGCTTTCAAGAAAAGCCTCCAGCTTCTCTTTTGAATCAAGCTGAGCAAAATCGACCGTGATGTTTTTCAAATTGTATTTATCCTTTCATACCCGCCCCGAAAGACACTCCGCAGCGGTTAATAGCATAAAATTATTTAAATTTGGTATTGACAAAGGCTGTGCAATATTATATAATAAAAAAAAACTGATAGAGGCGCAGTAAAGATCAGTAACCTGACAGAGGCTTCCGCTCCGAATGTATGTCAGGGGAAAGGCGATGCTGCCGAAGCTCCGTCGTGATGCGGTTTACGACCCTGCTGAGCATATGCCGAACAGGTATATGATTGTCATCATGATTGTATGATGGAGTGCTATCTGACACTTTATACATTATATAGTTATGATGGATCGGCTTTCAACCGATTTTTTTTATTTCTCTGTAAAATTTTATTAAATAATAAAGGAGTATTTCAGATGAAGCAGTACAACGTAGGTATAATCGGCGCAACAGGTATGGTAGGTCAGCGTTTTTCACTCCTGCTGGCAAATCACCCCTGGTTCAATGTAAAGGTCCTGGCAGCATCTCCCAGAAGCGCAGGCAAGAGATATGAGGACGCAGTAGGCGCAAAGTGGGCAATGAAGCAGGATATCCCCGAGCAGTTCAAGGATATGATCGTTCTTGACGCAACAGCAGATATCGAGAAGATCGCTTCTCAGGTAGATTTCGTTTTCTGCGCTGTTGATATGAAGAAGGACGAGATCAGAGCACTTGAGGAAAAGTACGCAAAGGCTGAGTGCCCCGTTGTATCCAACAACTCCGCTCACAGAGCTACTCCCGACGTTCCCATGGTCGTTCCCGAGATCAACCCCGAGCACATTGAAATAATAAAGGCTCAGAGAGAAAGACTTGGCACAAAGAGAGGCTTTATCGCAGTTAAGTCCAACTGCTCTCTCCAGAGCTATGTTCCCGCTCTCAACGCTCTCAAGGATAAGTACGGCATCAAGCAGGCTATGGTTTGCACATATCAGGCAATTTCAGGCGCAGGCAAGACCTTTGAGACAATGCCCGAGATCATCGACAACGTTATCCCCTACATCGGCGGAGAGGAAGAAAAGTCCGAGCAGGAGCCTCTTAAGATCTGGGGTCACATCGAGGGCAACAGGATCGTCAATGCCGACGGTCCCAAGATCTCCTCTCAGTGCCTGAGAGTTCCCGTTTCCGACGGTCACACCGCAGCTATCTTCGTTCAGTTCGACAAGAAGCCTACCAAGGAAGAAGTTATCAAGGCTTGGACAGAGTACAGCGGCGTTCCTCAGGAGCTGGAGCTTCCCTCCGCACCCAAGCAGTTCCTCCACTACTTCACCGAGGATAACCGTCCCCAGGCAAAGCTTGACAGAAACCTTGAAAACGGCATGGCTATCTCCATCGGCCGTCTGAGAGACGATATCATCTGGGACTACAAGTTCGTTTGCCTCTCCCACAACACTCTGAGAGGCGCAGCAGGCGGAGCCGTTCTTATGGCTGAGCTTCTCGCTGCAAAGGGCTATTTTGACTGATAACGCCATGAGTGCGGTTATTGTAAGAAATGCTGATGTTTCCGACGCTCCCGAGCTGTGCAGGCTCATAAGGGAGCTGGCGGAATACGAAAAGATGTCAGATGTATGCTCTGCCACTCCCGAGGGTATCCGTGAAATGATGTCGGAGCCTAACGGTCTTGGCGGAATCATCGCCGAAAAAAACGGCAAAGCTGTGGGAATGGCCGTTTACAGCATCTACAGGCTGGCAACTTTTTCGGGAAAGCGTGTTTTCTACATTGAAGATATTTTTGTGGAAGAAGCCGAAAGAGGCAGCGGTATCGGTAGAATGCTTTTTGATAAGATAAACAAGACCGCAAAAGCACTGGACTGCATCAAGATCGAGTGGAAATGTCTCGGCTGGAACAGCAGCGCTCAGGCTTTCTACGCAAAGCAAGGCGGAGTCTCCGATGACGGATGGCTCACATATACAATAGATCTGAGAAAGGGCTGATATTATGAAAAATACTATTTTCACAGGCGCAGGCGTTGCTATCGTTACCCCTATGCACGATGACGGCTCCGTAAATTATGCGGCTCTGGGCGAGCTTATCGAAATGCAGATAGCAGGCGGCACAGACGCTATCATCATCTGCGGAACCACAGGCGAAAGCTCCACTCTTACCGATGACGAGCACAGAGAGTGCATTCGCTACACTATTGAAAAGGTAAACAAGAGAATACCCGTTATCGCAGGCACAGGAAGCAACGATACAGCATATGCCATCGAGCTTTCCAAGGATGCCGAGGCTATGGGCGCTGACGGACTTCTGGTTGTAACTCCTTACTACAACAAGACCTCCCAGAGAGGACTGGTGGCTCACTACACCGCCATTGCGGACGCTGTAAATATCCCCATTATCCTCTACAACGTTCCCTCCAGAACAGGCGTTAACATTTCTCTTGACACATACAAGATCCTCGCCGAGCATAAGAACATCGCAGCTGCAAAGGAAGCCAGCGGAAATATCTCCGCTATTGCAAAGCTCATTGCAGAGTGCGGCGACAAGCTTGATGTTTACAGCGGCAACGATGACCAGATAGTTCCTATCATGGCTCTGGGCGGAAAGGGCGTTATCTCCGTTCTTTCAAACGTTGCTCCCAAGCTTACGCACAATATCGCTCAGCTTTGTCTCGATAATAACTGCGCAGAGGCTGCAAAGCTTGCGGCTCAGTCACTGGAGCTTGCAAATGCTCTCTTCATCGACGTTAACCCCATTCCCGTAAAGGAAGCCCTCAATATGATGGAAATTGACGCAGGTCCCTGCCGTCTGCCCCTTTATGAAATGGAAGATGCTAAGAAGGAAAAGCTGGCTGCCGCTCTCAGGAACGCAGGCATCATCAAGTAATAAGCAAAACAGGGCGGCTTGATGCCGCCCGTGCTGTATATGCGAAAGGAATGTTTAAAATATGATAAATGTGACCATTACAGGCGCCAACGGCAAAATGGGTCATGTCATCAGCTCCATTATTGCAGAGCGTGACGACTGCACCGTTATCAGCGGAATTGACCTTAACACCGCCGACAACGGAAAGTTCCCTATCGTATCCGAGCCTGCACTTCTCCCTCAGAAGCCCGATGTTATCATCGACTTTTCTCACCCCTCCGCACTGGATAAGCTCCTTGAATACTGCCTTTCCACAGGCACTCCCGTTGTTATCGCAACCACAGGCTTCTCCGATGAGCAGATAGCAAAGATAAAGTCCGCAGCAGAGCAGGTTCCCGTGTTCTTCTCTTTCAATATGTCTCTGGGCATCAACCTGCTTGCAAACCTCGCTAAGACAGCCGCAAAGCTTCTCGGCGGTCAGTTCGATATCGAAATAGTCGAAAAACATCACAACCAGAAGATAGACGCTCCCAGCGGCACTGCCATTATGCTTGGAAACGCTATCAACAGCGTCCTCGACGACAAGTATCACTATGTTTACGACCGTCATTCCCGCAGAATGAAGCGTGAAAAGTACGAGATCGGTATGCACTCTATCAGAGGCGGCACGATCGTTGGCGAGCATGACATCATCTTCGCAGGCCGTGACGAGGTGATCACCCTGAGCCACTCCGCTGCTTCAAAGGAAGTTTTCGCAGTAGGCGCAGTAAACGCAGCCGTGTTCCTTGCTGACAAGACCGCAGGGCTTTACGATATGTCCGATGTTATTGCCGAGCTGAAGTGATATACTATTACATCAATACAACAAAAATCCCTGTCTCACACGAGGCAGGGATTTTTAATTATATAACATAATTATCGGACAAATGCTCACGGGAATGAGTTATGATATCCTCAACGGTAATGTTATCCACAACGTTTGTTATAGCCTCGTAAAGCTTTTCCCACACATAAAGAGTTTCACACTCGGCAGCACGTTCGCAGGTGTTCACATTGTCCTCAAGACAAACAACGGGAGCAAGATTGCCCTCTGTCAGTCGGAGTATCATTCCAACGGTGTAATATTTCGGGGGATTTGTAAGCTTATATCCGCCCTGCGCACCTCTTACGCTCTTTACAAAGCCAGCTCTGCTGAGAAGAATAACTATCTGTTCAAGATATTTTACGCTGATATTCTGGCTTTCGGCTATGTCACGCAGAGGAATGGCAGTTCCGTTATCATTTGCCGCAAGGGTACACATCATACGAAGTGCATATCTGCCCTTGGTAGATATTTTCATAACAACTAACCTTCCTTTCATCTATCAAATCATATATTTCATAGTAGATTAGTATTATTATACTCCTTTTTTCCGAGAATGTCAATAGGGTTTTAGGAAATTAAATTTATACTGATATTTAATCGTTCTATAGGCAAAGCCAAGGATTTGTCTATAGGCTGATTGAGGATCAGTATTATATAAAAAAGCTGCTCCGCAATACGATATTTGCAGAGCAGCTTTTGCTTAACCGATATTATTCGGAATACTTGCTTCCGCTGTACTTTCTCTTTGTGGCAAATGCAAGAGCAATAGCCGAGATAACGGCTGCGGCTTCTGCTGCATAGAGAGGAGTGCGGCTCTCACCTGTCTTAGGATTGGAAACTGCGGAGAAGTCAGTAAGAGGAACATCGCTGTCCTCCACAATCACCATATCGGTAAGAGGAACATCAGAGTCATAAACCTCAATATAAGTGGTGTTGGTCTCTGTTGTTTCGGTGGTGACAGAAGTTTCGGTATCGGTGGTATTTGTAGATGTGCCCGTTGTTACACTTGTGCCTGTAGAGGTGTTGGGTGTATCAGGAACTGTGGGAACATCAGGTGTGGTATCAGGTGTATCGGGAGTAGTGCTGTCATGATCGCCTGTGTTGGGTGTGTCGGGATTGGTGTTGCCCGAGTCGCCGTTGTCAGGTGTATCGGGTGTTGTATTTCCGGAATCGCCGTTATCAGGGATATCAGGTGTTGTGCTGTCGGAAGTTCCGGGATTGGTATTGTCCGAACCGCCATTATCGGGAGTATCAGGATTTGTATTTCCGGAACCACCATTGTCGGGAGTATCAGGGTTTGCGTTGCCTGAATCTCCGCCTGTAGGTGTGTCGGGATTTGTGTTGCCTGAATCTCCACCTGTAGGTGTATCGGGATCAGTATTGCCCGAATCGCCGCCTGTGGGAGTGTCAGGATTGGTATTGCCTGAATCTCCACCTGTTGGTGTGTCAGGATTGGTATTGCCCGAATCGCCGCCTGTAGGTGTATCGGGATTTGTGTTGCCTGAATCTCCGCCGGAAGGTGTGTCGGGGTTGGTGTTGCCTGAATCGCCACCTGTAGGTGTGTCAGGATCAGTATTGCCTGAATCTCCGCCTGTTGGTGTGTCAGGATCAGTATTGCCTGAATCTCCGCCTGTTGGTGTGTCGGGATTGGTGTTGCCCGAATCGCCGCCTGTAGGAGTGTCGGGATTTGTGTTGCCTGAATCTCCACCGGAAGGTGTATCAGGATTTGTGTTGCCTGAATCTCCACCTGTAGGAGTATCGGGATCTGTGTTGCCCGAATCTCCACCTGTAGGTGTGTCGGGATCAGTATTGCCCGAATCGCCGCCTGTAGGTGTGTCAGGATTTGTATTACCTGAATCTCCGCCTGTAGGAGTGTCAGGATCGGTATTGCCTGAATCTCCACCTGTAGGTGTGTCAGGATTTGTGTTACCGGAATCTCCACCGGAAGGTGTATCAGGATTTGTGTTGCCCGAATCTCCACCTGTAGGAGTGTCAGGGTTGGTGTTACCGGAATCTCCACCTGTAGGAGTGTCAGGATTTGTGTTACCGGAATCTCCACCAGTAGGAGTGTCGGGATCAGTATTGCCTGAATCTCCACCTGTAGGTGTGTCAGGATCAGTATTGCCTGAATCTCCACCTGTAGGAGTGTCAGGATTTGTGTTACCGGAATCTCCACCAGTAGGAGTGTCGGGATCAGTATTGCCTGAATCTCCACCTGTAGGTGTGTCAGGATCAGTATTGCCTGAATCTCCACCTGTAGGAGTGTCAGGATTTGTGTTACCGGAATCTCCACCAGTAG
>ENA-ORMN01000587-ORMN01000587.1-human-gut-metagenome-genome-assembly--contig:-NODE-587-length-42292-cov-5.190496_pt1 | contig 42292 bp, 32 predicted proteins | sample MGYA00242102_ERZ508993 | MGnify/ENA primary metagenome ERZ508993 (study PRJEB26280, sample SAMEA2338770) | human gut metagenome | biome: human gut; feature: human-associated habitat; material: faeces...
GGAAGTGATTAAAAACCTGACAGGAGTTTTTTACAGTAAAAGTATCTGAGACTTTTGTTATACAGAACTACTTTAGTTCTTGTAAATATTTTTTAAAAGGAGGATTTGTGATGAGTAAAATTGTATGGAAAGGTGGTGCCTTGCTTGCACCGACTCCGCTCAGTATGGTGACCTGCGGCACCATGGAAAAACCGAACGTGCTGACGGTGGCGTGGACGGGAATCATTAACACCGCACCGCCCAAGACCTATATTTCGGTGCGTCCATGCCGCTATTCCTACCCGATGATTCGGGAAAGCGGGGAATTTGTCGTCAACCTGACCACTGCGGAAATGATCCGTGCCGCCGACTGGTGCGGCGTTCATACCGGTGCTAAAGTGGATAAATTCGCCCGGTGCAACCTGCACACCGAGGCGGCTTCACAGGTTGCGGCGCCCCTTCTGAGCGAAAGTCCGCTGGCGCTGGAGTGCCGGGTGACCGACATGATTCCGCTTGGCACGCATCATATGTTTCTTGCGGATATCGTGGCGGTTGACGTGGACGAGCGGCTTCTGGACGAGCGGGGAAAGCTTCATCTGGAGCGTGCACACCTTGCCGCCTTTGCCCATGGAGAATATTTTGAGCTTGGGAAAAGACTTGGCGCTTTCGGCTTTTCCGTACGGAAAAAATCCGGCGGCAAGCGCTGAAAGCGATTTGCTCAGAGAGCACGTTACAAAAAGGCTGTTGCGGTTGCGACAGCCTTTTGAATTTTTGCGGATATACAGACAGAACAAGCCCGGCGGATGCTTTTTTTGACCATGCGGGCGGAAACTTTCTGTGAGAGATTGTGGCGTTTTATGGTGGCTACAAAGCCGGAATTTTTCGGGAAAGTCTTTTTGTGTTGACATATGCGCCGTTCTATGATATAATATGGAACGGAGTTTGTAATGTGCCGCCGTGCGGCAAACGATAAAGATAAAAGAGAGAAGAGAGAAAAAACGACGGAAAAACCGTCGGATTTTTCCGGAGGACAGATTGAAAAGTGAAATGATACTTCGCTCCGGTGCGTCGATCCGGCAGATCGACAGCAAGGAAGCGAACGAAAAACAGTACCTTACCCGGCATAAACTGGCACAGTTGCATCTGATGCCGGTGGGAGAGCCGATCGCCTTTGAACTGGCACCGGACGGTCGGGTGATCTATTATTTTGACCCCGAGCGGGTCACCGAGGCACCGCCCGAGACCTGGTATTTTCCCCGCAGCCGCAAGGAGACCATGACTCTGCCGAGCGGTACTCAGATCGAGCGGATGAGTGTGAAAAACGCCGCCGCCTGCGGTTATTATACCGAGGACCGGCTGAAACGGATGTACTACGAGGTGATAGAGGAGCCGGTGGCGTTTACCTACAAGGCGGATCGCTCGGTACTCTATTTCTACGACAAAAAGACTGCCAAAAGGCTCCCACAGCCCTGCGTGCGTTGCGGCAAGGACATCCGCTATCGCCGCAAACTCTGCAAGGAGTGCTACGAGCGGGATCTTGCCATCCGGCGCAAGGAGGGAGACGCCCACCGGGACGCTTACTACCATGCGAGCCGGACCGGAACGCTTTTCTTTGACCTGGAGCTGACCGGCGTTTACGACCACGACGAGATTCTTTCGATTACGATCGTGGACGGAAACGGCACTACCATTATGGACACGCTGGTGAAGCCCGAGCACAAAAAGAGCTGGAAGCAGACCGAAAAAATCCACGGGATTACCCCCGACATGGTGCAGGACGCTTCCACGATGAAAGAGCTTGCGCCCCAGGTACGGGAAATTTTCAACGCCTGCGATCATCTGATCGCCTACGGCGTTTCCACCGATTACAGTCATATCAAATACATATACGCAACCGAAGCGGAACAGCAGGCACTGCATGACAAGGTGCTTTGCTGTGCCAATGAATTTGTCCGTTACATTCATGAGCATCGCCCGGATGTGGTACACGCATCCCTGACCGATGCCATGGCGTGCTTTGAGATTCCGTGGGACGGGGTCGCACATTCTTCCTGTGCCGATACGATCGCCTGCATGAAAGTATGGGAGGAGCTGTTCCCGCATTATTATGATGATAAAATAAGGGAGGTTGTTCATGGATAAGTTTTTCGGTCTTGACAGTGTCAGTAAATGCGACGAAAATATGGATTTGTTGGTTACGGTGCACGATCCGATCTGTCTGGCAATTTACACCGATATCCTGCGGGATGCGGGGATTCCGTATCTGGTCAAGGAGCGGGGTGCCGGCGGGTGCGTAAAGGTGATTACCGGTTACACGATGTTCGGCTCGGACGTGTTCGTTCTGAAGGATGATCTGGGGCGTGCAAAGGAGCTTATCGTGCTCCCCGGGAAACTGGGAGAACCGGATGCGGACGGAGAGGATGCCGGAGAATAAATCCGGGACGGAAAAATGAAACAAAAGGAAATTCTGCTTTGTAAATACGGCGAGATCGTTCTCAAGGGTGCCAACAAAAAATACTTTGAGGATATGCTCTGCCGGGAAATGAAAAAAAGAGTGGCAAGCTACGGGGAGTTTGAGATCTATCGCTCCCAGAGCACCATTTATATCGAGCCTGCCGCAGAGAACGCCGACCTTGACGGAATGTTTGAGGCGGCGTGCCGGGTGTTCGGTATCGTTGCGGTCTGCCGGGCAGCGGTGTGCGAAAAGAGCATGGAAGATATCGCACGGGTTGCGGCGGAATACGTGCCGGGATTTCTTGCGGGAAAGCACAGCTTCAAGGTGGAGGCAAAGCGCTCGGACAAGGCGTTTCCGCTGGACTCCATGGAGATATCCCGTGAGATCGGCGGCGTGATCCTGGACGCCTGCCCGCATATCCGGGTGGACGTGCATGAGCCGGACGTGACGGTCCGGGTGGAGATCCGGGAATTCGGCGCTTACGTCTGCGCTGGACAGTTCAAGGGCGCCGGCGGTATGCCGGTAGGCAGTAACGGAAAAGGACTTTTGCTGTTGTCCGGCGGAATTGACTCGCCGGTGGCAGGCTATATGATGGCAAAACGGGGAGTGCGGCTGGAGGCGGTGCATTTTGAATCCTTCCCCTATACCAGCGAGCGTGCCCGGGAAAAGGTGCTGGACCTTGCCGGAATCGTGTCGCAGTATTCGGGGGATATCGAGGTTCACGTGGTGTCGCTGACGCATATCCAGGAGGAGCTGGTCAAGCACTGCGAGGAGGATTATTTCACTCTGCTTCTGCGCCGCTATATGATGACGCTTGCCCGCCGTGTGGCGGAGCGCCGGGGATGCCGGGCGCTGATTACGGGCGAAAGCCTTGGTCAGGTGGCGTCCCAGACCATACAGGCGATCGGTGTGACCGACCCCTGCGCCGGAATGCCGGTGTTCCGCCCGTGCATCGGAATGGATAAGGAAGAGATCATTTCGGTTGCCCGGAAGATCGGTACCTTTGATACGTCGATCCTGCCCTATGAGGATTGCTGTACGGTGTTTACGCCACGGCATCCCCGTACCAAGCCGGAGCTGGAAAAGGTGCTGGTGCAGGAGAAAAAGGTGGATTTTGAGGCGCTTTGCGAGGAAGCGATGAATTCGCTGTATACCATTCATATCAAGGCGGAGTATTGAATCGTGCTCCGAAATCCGGAAAATTTCCGCAGAAGTGAAAAACTTTTCGGGAATTTTCCGGATTTTTTTAAAAAATTTGAAAAAAGCTATTGCAATTTCAAAAAAAGTGTGATATAATATCAAAGCTGTCAATGACGGCCCCTTGGTCAAGCGGCTAAGACATCGCCCTCTCACGGCGAAAACATGGGTTCGATTCCCGTAGGGGTCACCAACAGTAAAAAACGGATTCGTTTCTTTTTGAAACGGATCCGTTTTTTGTCTTTTTGTCTCCGGATTCAAGAAAATAATTCCTGAAAAAAGGGTACAATATTCATGAAATACGGTAGGTTCCGGGCTGTGAAAGGATTCTGCACAGATTCTGGAAGTTTTTGAAAATATGCGTTGACAAGGGGCGGGGGCTGTGATATAATGAATAGGAAAATTTTTTCGGAGGGGAACCATGGAAAGACGTCCGGTCAGACTAAAAGAATATACGAGATCTGCCATTTGGGGAGGTCATCGCCTGATCTCCGATTGGGGAAAGCAGACCGACGGCGAGAACCTTGCTGAGGCGTGGGAGCTTTCGGTAAGGGCAGGGGAAATGGCGACCGTTTCCGACGGCGAGTTTGCCGGTATGCCGCTTGACGAATACATCCGTTTGTGCGGCGGGGACTGCGTGTCGCCTGCCTATCACGTGGGGGATCGGTTTCCGCTCCTGATCAAGCTGATCGACGCTGCCGACACGTTGTCGGTGCAGGTGCATCCGGACGACGCATACGCCGGCAGGGTGGAGCATGACCTCGGGAAAACCGAGATGTGGTATATCGTGGATGCGGAGCCGGGCGCTTCCATTGTCTGGGGATTGCGGGACGGCGTGAGCCGGGAGGCATTTGCGCAGGCAATCCGTTCGGGCAGGATTGAAGAATGTCTGCACCGCCAGCCGGTGCGGGCAGGGGAGTGCTATTACATTCCTGCCGGAATGCTCCATGCGATCGGCGGCGGGATCCTGATTGCCGAGATTCAGCAGAATTCCGACCTGACCTATCGGGTGTATGATTACAACCGCCGGGGCGCCGACGGAAAACTGCGGGAGCTTCATGTGCAAAAGGCGCTGGACGTGACCCGTGGCTTTACGCCGGAGGAGGTCCGGGCACAGCAGTTTGCAAGGGGAGATTCTCCCGTGCCGGGCGGCGAGCTTCTGGCAGACAGCTGTTACTTCCGGGTGGTCCGCTATCCGGTGAAGGGTGAACTTTCGCTGTGCGTCGATACGGAAAGCTTTGTGTCCCTGCTGTGCGTTGACGGTGCGGGCAGTCTGCTTTACGGCAATGAAAAATATCCGGTGGAGAGGGGAGACAGCTACTTTCTCCCCGCCGGAATGGGAGAATATCGGGTGAGCGGCGATATGACGCTGATTGCATCCCGGCTTTGATAAGATTCGGAAAGAACGAGGAAACAGATCATGAAAAGAAAAACCAAAATCGTATGTACCATCGGTCCCGCCTGCAACAATGAGGAAACGCTGACCGAGCTTTGCCTTGCCGGTATGAACGTTGCCCGACTGAACTTTTCCCACGGGACCCATGAGGATCACCTGAAAAATATCCGACTTATCAAAAAGGTTCGTGAGAAGCTGGGACTGCCGATCGCCATTATGCTGGACACCAAGGGACCGGAATACCGCATCGGTACCTTTGCCGAGGGCAAGATCATGCTGGAAGACGGCGATCCCTTTACCTTTACCGCAGAGGACGTGGTCGGCGACAAGAGCCGGGTGACGGTGAATTATAAAAATCTGCCGATGGAAATGGAGAAGGGCGACCGGATCCTGCTGAATAACGGGCTGATTATCTTTGAGGTGGAGTCGGTTGAAAAGAAAGAGATCCACTGCCGTGTCGTTGTGGGCGGCGAGCTTTCCAACCGGAAGAGTATGAGCTTCCCGGGCAAGGTGCTCAAACAGCCTTACCTCAGCGACGTGGACCGTGACGATCTGAAATTCGGCGTGGAAAACGGGGTGGACTATATCGCCTGCTCCTTCGTTTCGGTCCGTCAGGATCTGCTGGATATCAAAGCTTATCTGAAAGAGATCGGCGGCGAGAGCGTGGACCTGATCGCCAAGATCGAAAACCGCTCCGGTGTGGAGAATATCAAGGATATCTGCCGGGAGTGCGAGGGCATTATGATCGGTCGGGGCGACATGGGCGTGGAGATTCCCTTTGAGGAACTGCCGTCTATCCAGAAATACCTGATTACGACCTGCCGTCTGCTCGGAAAGCGGGTGATTACCGCAACCGAAATGCTGGAGTCGATGATCCACAATCCCCGTCCTACCCGTGCCGAGATCTCGGACGTGGCAAACGCCGTGTACGATGGAACCAGCGCTATTATGCTTTCCGGCGAAACTGCCGCCGGAAAATATCCGGTTCTGACGGTAAAGACCATGGCGAGAATTGCCCTCCAGACCGAAAAGGATATCAATTATAAAAAGATGTTCCGGGATTCCGAGTTTATCATCCGGAATACCGTGGACGCCATTTCCCACGCTACCTGCGGAATGGCGATCGATATTGATGCCAAGGTGATCGTAGCCTGCAGTATTTCGGGAATGACCGCCCGGATGGTGTCACGCTTCCGTTGTCCCATTGACATTCTCGGCTTGACGACCGATGAAAAAACGTGGTATAAGCTTGCCCTGTCGTGGGGCGTGACGCCGGTCATGAGCGAAAAGTTCAATTCGCCGGACGTGTTGTTCTACGCCGCACAGAAGATGGCAAAGCAGAGTATGGACCTGAAATCGGGCGACCGCATCGTTATTACCGGCGGTATGACCAACGGCTCCTCGGGCAACACCAATATCATCAAGGTAGAAACGGTCTGAACTTTCATTTTCATCCGGCGCCGATCGACGGCGCCGGATGAAAAAGCGCTTGACAAAAAAAAGAAACTGTGGTACAATAAAGTATATCGGAAAACCCAATCCGGAGGGATATCGAAGCGGTCATAACGAGGCGGTCTTGAAAACCGTTTGGGCGAAAGCCCACAAGGGTTCGAATCCCTTTCCCTCCGCCAGCGGCAAGTTGCCGCCCCCATGATCGGGGGTGTGCAACGATTGCCAGACTTTATACCACGATGGCGAGATTTGGATTTAAGTCCGGATGCTCCGCCAACCTGCGGCGAAAAACCGTAGCAGCCAGCCGCAAGGAAATCCTTGCGGCTGTTTTTCGTATGGAGAATACAATGCTTGCTTTGAATATTGAGTTTCAAGAAGAATACAAGCGACTTGACCGGCTGTGTAAGGATTATCTGTCGAGCACGGAAGGAGTATCAGAGTACATCCGGCAAATGGAAACAGCTCAGATGAGAAACCGATACCGTGTTGCCGACTGGGATTTCGATTATAAGCAGTTGAAACATATTCGGTGGTTGCGTAACCGGCTTGCGCACGAGGTCGGCACGCTGGATTCCGATATTTGCACGGAAGATGATCTGGAATGGGTGAAAAATTTTTACGGTCGTATTATAAACGGCGCAGATCCGTTTTCAGTGGTGCGAAAAGCGAAAGAGGCTGAAAGGCGCCGGCTTGCACAGCAGAGAAAAGCGGAAAGACAAATGCAGGCGGAAGAAAATAATGATTCACCTGCTTATTCCAATCAACCCAAAAATAAAAAATCGTTTTTTAAACGGATTATCGACGGGGTGAAATCGCTTTTCCGATGATGGAAAGCAAGGCAATCATCGTTGATTCCGACATATGATTTCAATACAGTGGAGGACATCGTGAAGAGACAGAGACAGGAAGACAAAATCGGTATCACGCAGGATTTATCCTTGGAAATTTCGGGCAAGGCTCTGGAGAGATTCAAAAGCTTTTGCAGAAATATTCTCGGGACGCAGGTGGATGAGGTGCCGTCGGAGCAAAGCATTTTCATGAAGCAGAGCTTATCTATCGTGTATTATGCGACCATTTTGTTTTTGCTGACGAACGGTTTTTATCTTGTCAAGAACATTGTGATGAACACCATGATCGTGATCGACATGATACCGCTTTATATGATGGTGGCTTCTTCTCTCGCCATGTTGCTTTTCCTGACGTTTTATAAGAAATACGATTCGCCGCTGTCCCGCTTTGTCCTGCTTGCGTTTTACGCCATGGTGGTTGCCAGTGTTACTGTTTTTATGGTCTCCTGCAATTTTCACGAGATCGGGCTTTCGATCTCCATGTGTTACCTTTTCATCATTATGGTTGCGCCGACCTATAAGCTGCCGGACACCATTATCATATGCGTCCTGATATCGGTCAGCTGGTGGCTTCCCGCAAAGCTTCCTTATGCGGAGAACTACAATCTGTTCAAGCACTTTTTGTTGCGCTTTGCGATCGTTGCCGGATTCATTGCGGTCCGCTCGGTCTTTATCCGTCAGTCGGTCAGTGAAAGACGGGTAGGGGAGATGAACAATTCCTTTATCAAGCTTGCGTACAACGACATTATGACGGGCACGCTGAACAAGAAAGCAATGGAGACCTACCGGACGTTTGTTGCCGAAAAGATGGCGCCCGAAAAAGTCAGCGTGATTATCTATGACGTGGACAATTTCAAATCCTACAACGATCATTATTCCCACGTGAAGGGCGATGAGGTGCTCAGACTGGTCGCCGGAAGCGTGGTGGACGTTCTTGAGAGATCCGACCGGTATCTTTTCCGCTTCGGCGGCGAGGAGTTTGTCGTCATCCTGCCGGACGTTGCCGAGGAGGAAGCCCGTATCCTTGCGGGCGAGCTTCTGGAGGCGGTGCGCAGTATCGCCATTCCGAGGGACGACGTGCCGGGCATGAGCATTGTAACCGCTTCGTTCGGAGTTGCCTGCGGGACAAGCGAAGAGCTGAACGACCTTTCCATTATGGTAAAGGCGGATAAACAGCTTTACGTCGGCAAAGAAAACGGCAAAAACTGTGTGGCGGCAAGCGGCGTGATATACAGATAACCGAAAGCCGTGCACTTTTGCGGCGCCGGCAAAAAGGTAAAAGATAAGGAGGAATCGCACGATGCAGGTTGGGCAGAATCCAAAACTGACGAATAAGATTGTCAACAACATCGGAAACGTGGACTGTATGGATTTTTCCTTGCGCCTTTTCTGGCTGAAATATCTGGAAAACGACCAGAATTTATACAACAGCGCCCAGAACATGAATGAGCATTTTCATTCCTTTTTTGAAATGCTGATCATTCTGGAGGGAGAGCTGGAGTATGAGATCGGGGAGGACTGCGTGCAGGTCCGGGCGGGGGAATACATTTTGTTTTTGCCGCAGGTCAGGCACAGACTCCGGAAATATTCGGGGGTTCTGAAAAAGTACACGGTCGCTTTCAACTATCAGATGGAGGATAAAATGGGAATCGGTCAGGCGCTGACGCATCCCTATTATCTGGGCAGGCAGACCGAAAAAATGCTGTGTCCCTTGCGATACGTTCTGGAGTATCTGGACGATCAGAACAAATACGACCTGCTGATGATCCAGTACCAGATGAGCTCTTTTTTCTGGAGCTTATGGGACAATCTGAACATTGAGAAAAAGGTCAGCAGCAAGCAGAACGATCTGGCGCCCAACGATGCGGAATTTTTCGACATGGTTTGCGATTATCTGAAAAACCATGCTTCCAGCCAGGTCAGCCTGGAGGAGGTGGCGAAAGTGTTCATGATCAGCAAGCGGCACCTGAATCGCCGGCTGATGCAGTTCAAGGGCGTGTCCTACGGAAAGGTGCGGGATGAGGTCAAGTGCTCCATTGCCCGGGATCTTCTGTCCACCAATATGAGTATGTCGGAGATCAGCGAGGCGATCGGCATGAGCAATGAGTACAGCTTCAACCGCTTCTTCAAGCGGGTGGAGGGCATGACGCCCGGGCGCTACCGGGATGCGATCCGGAGCAGTAACTACAAATAAAAGCGAATAAACGGCAGTCGGCGACTGTCCTGTACGGATAAAACAGATCCGTACAGGCGGTCGCTTTTTTTGCGCTTTTTGGGATGGCACGTTCGGTAGGGAAGTAAATATTTCCATGTCCATTTCGGTTAAAAAAATGGCTTGCAAAGCTATTTACTCATATGTGCATATATGCTAAAATATATACGAAATAAAAGACTTTTCCTGATATTTTGTTGACTGAAAACTCAATTGATTTGTCACTTTGCGGTATTTTTATGTCAATATCAGGTAAAAGCATTCCGGGCAAAAGGAAAAACCAAGCAAAATTTTAAATCTGAAAAGGAGAGCAAGATGAAAAAGCGCAGACTCATTTCCGTAATTCTTTGCATGATCATGATTTTACAGCTGACTCCCATGGTTTTTGCCGAAGATGTGGAAGAAAGAAATCCGGAGGACTATCTGATCAGTAAATGGGACTTTGAGGGTTCCGACCTTGAAACACAGCTTGCCGACAAGGCGGAAAAGGGAAGTACGTCGGATCCCGTGGAGCTTGTAGGGGAAGGAATTGTCATTGAAAACGGGGTGATGAAGATCCCGACCACCGCCAAAACCTACGCACGGGTCAAATGTCCGGAGGGAAGCGACCAGTATTCCATGGCAAACAAAACGGTGATCTTCCGGGCAAAAATTTCCGAAGTGACGGAGGGCAGCACCCTGGTTGCCGGCATCTTCGGCAAAGCGGGACTCTGGAACGTTTATTTTGCCAATGCCAAGATCGGACGTGCGCTTTCCCTGCATTACGTCAAATTTGACAAAGATACCGGGGAAACCTCCAGCCAGACCATATGCCCCACCTCCCTCGACCAGGAAAATTGTTTCCCCACGACAACCGACGTGTATCTGACTTACGCCGCTACCACCGTCTTTGATGAGGAGAACGGAACGGCGGTAACCACCTTTTACCGTTCCAATGTGGAAAATCCCACGTCGGCTGAAGATTTTGTGGTGCTGTCCAGCGGTACATACACGGTGGATGCGTCGGCAAAGCTCAGCTCTGAGAACGATCTGATCATCGGCAAACGCTTTGGCGACATAAGCAAAGACAGAATGCTGAACTCCGCTTTCACCGATATTATGATATATGACACGATCCTGACCGAGCAGGAGATCGTCCGGGTCAGCAGTAGATTGAAAGAAGCGGAAACGTCCGATACGTCGGAAGAACCCGATCTGAGTACGGCGCTTGACCGGCATTTGGTCTCGCACTATGATTTTGAAGGAGAAACGCTTGATGAGCGGTATGCGGATAAGGCGACCGTCGGCGTGACCCGGGACAGTCTCAAGCCGGTCAAGAAAAAGCAGATGATCGTTGCCAACGGCGGTACCGCCTACGTTCCCGGAGACGGAGGACATCTGCTGTATACGGCGTCCGACGACATCCGCAACGTCTATTCCATGACCTTCTATTCCAAGCTGAAATGGAATTACACCACGGCGGGCAATCCGAATACGGCGTTTGCGGATCTGATGTTCTATGAAAAGCTTTTCCGCATCTTCAAGCAGGGAACCAATGACGCCAGCGCCCCGGCGATCTTTGAAGCGAGAGCGTTCGGAACAAGCACCACGGTGCGGGCGATCAATGACAAGCTTACGGTGGCGGAGGGCGAATGGTTCTGGATCGCTCTGAGCATGGAGATTGATTCGGAGAATCAGGCGACGGCGGTGCTGTATCTTTCCAACGACGGATTTCACTATACGTCGGTGAGTGCCACCTACAAGTTCACCGATGAGGAGCTTGCCACGCTGAACGCCAATATGAATGCGGCGACCAAAAAGATCTACAACGGGTATACGTCCGCAAGAAACGTGGATTATACCTTCGACGACATCCGTTTTTACGACGTGGCGCTGACAGAGGAAGAGCTGATAAGCATCTGCACACCGGTTTATCTGCAAAGAAAACTGGGGGATGAAAACGATATCAGAGTTCTCTGTATGTTGCCGGAAAACATAGCGGAGAGCTGCCAGGGCATCGGATTTGTTTTTGCGACTTCTGCGGATGCACTTGTCATCGGCGGGGAAAAGGTGGCGGACAGCGGCATCATGAAAACTTTGTATGCCGGCGTGCGCTATACCGACGGCACCGGCACCCATACTGTCACCGCCGCAAAACACGGAAGCTACGGATTTGCCGTTACGGTCCTTGGCGGGATTCCTGCCGACAAGCTGGATACCCTGATTTACTTCCGACCGTATATCGTGAACGGGGACGGAAGCATATCGTACGGAAAGATTTCGGCGTTTACGGTAAACGAAATTCCGGCGTGACCAGCAAACAGGAGAAGGGAGAAATTTTATGAAACGCTATGTAAAAGCAGAGATGACGATAGAGCGGTTTCCTGAAATAGCAGACGTGATCACCGTTTCCATTCAGGATGTCGGGGAGGACGCCGATTATATCAGAACTCCTGCCGATAATATCTGGTAAAAAAGAGAGCAGGAATCCTTTTTGACAAAATTTATACAAAAATTAAAGGAGAAGAATAGTATCATGAAAAAACTGAAAATTTTTAGCTTATTGTTTGTTGTTTTATTAGCACTTGGTTCTGCTGTCCCGGTATTTGCTGTTGAAGAAAACGAATTGGTTGCCTCTCCTGAAGTAAACATAAACGATTCTCTTGTTTCCTGGTGGAACTTTGAAGGAGAGAATGAAGCCGATATGCTGAAGGATAAAGCCACGAAAGGAGAAAGTACGGATGACCTGACAAAGAAAGGTTCCGGCACTGTTATTGAAAACGGAGTGGCTTATATTCCCAGTGCATATGAGAACCATTTGGATCTCACTGCTGCAACAAAGGATATGACAAATGTGACTTCTATGACGATTTACATGAAGGCAAAATACAGCGGAGAAAACACAGATTTTGCAGACTTGATTACGTATAACGGGCTGTATCGCATTTATAAATTAAAGGATACCACTTCTCCAAACGGTGCTGTAATGGAAGCTTCTGCTTTTGCAACCAAAAATAACAGCAAGTTGGGAACCGTTCGCATTAGACCGAAATCAGAAGAATCTGTGAAAATCGTACAGGATGAGTGGTTTTATATTGCGTTGACTATGGAGATCGACGCAGACAATAAGGGTACTGCGATCATGTACATTTCTAAGGATGGTCTTACTTATTACAAAACAGTAACAAACATAGCCTTTACGGATGCGGTCATAGACGATATGAAAGTCAGACAAGAGGATACAAAAGCATTGGTGACAATCGGAAAAATGATCGGCAGTAATGACATCTCGGACAGAGGAATCAGCTATTGGTTTGATGATATCCGCATTTACAATACTGTTTTAACAGAGAAGGAATTGGCAAGGATCATCCCTAATTCCTTGGAATTGCGTGCCGAATCGGACATACCGGATAACCCGAATCCTCCAGATGACAATGAGTCGGGCACCCCTCCCACAACAAAGCCGGATAACACCCCTTCAACGAAGCCGGGGACATCTACAAAACCCGCTGATACGGCGCCCACAACTACCAAGCCGATGGAAACCGAAGCAGTGACGGATGGTTCGTCCAGTCAAACTGAAAAATCCGGTTGCGGCTCTGTAATGAGTACAGGGCTTGCCGTGACGGTTGCCGCAGTAGTGCTTGGGTGTGGAACTTTTTGGAAGAGAAGAAAAAAGACAGTAAAAGAAAATCACTCAGGGGAGAGAAAATGATGAAAAGTAGCCTTGCAAAACGGCTTATCCCGCTTGGAATGGTATTTTTTATTCTGTGCTCAAGTTCGTGTTCTTCCCAAAAGGGAAATGTTCCGTCAAATTCAGAAAATGATACGAATGAACCGGTTGTGCAAGAGCCCGTGCCGGAGGTTCCGGCTGTGGATTACAATGCGGAGTTTTTGAAGTTGGTGGAAGAGATGTCACCGATCGTCGCATGGAACTGTGAGCCGGGAGAAAATGAAAATTTTCTTTCGGATGCAGTGTCCGGAGTTCCGGCGGCACTTGTAAATGGTGCGTCATTTACAAAAGGATATTCGGGTAACGGGATTGTCACCTCTTCCATGAACGGGAGTTATTTGGATATCGGAACAGGGAAGCTTGGGAGTTTGCTCAGCGGGAAAGATGCCATTACTGTGAGTATGTGGGTGATGCCTTATAACAATTATAATTCCACAAATTATCGGTTGTTTTCGCTGCCAATTGACGGCGGAAAGGGCGGCTTTCAGGTGCATTATCAGAGTACTGGAGTGAAGGTAAGCGGCAGAAGCATTTCCACAGAAGGGCTTCTTTCCAAAACATTTGAGTATAAATTGAAGAATCCTGCACTGGGAACAATGGCAAAGTACAGTAACGAAGGTCAGTGGCAGCACCTGGTGGTGACACTGAATTTTGAAAAGAAACAAATCCTTTTCTATGTAAACGGAACCAGGATAATCGGGGAGGGGAATGAATCTTTTTTCTCAGATACCTTTCAGCTTGGCAATCCAAGTGAATCGGAATGCATTGGCGGGGCGCCGCAAAGCAATGTATACAGCTTTAACGGCGTAATGGATAATATTTTTATTTTTGATCGTGCGTTGAGTGGGAAAGAGGTCTCCAGTCTTTACATGCAGCCCGGTGTGGATGATTCACCGATCATAGATGAACTGCTGTTACAGTCGTTGATCGAACGAATGGGCGATGACATTGCATTATATTCCGGCTGCAGTAATTTGATCCAAGGCGGAATGGTGCATCCTGTTGATGCTTCTGATTTCTCGGCGGCTCCGTTGATTGACAACGGTCGTTTCCTTATTCCGGAAAGTGCAGCGAAAGCCTATTTCCCTGTCAGGGAACATATTTCCACGGTGGAATTGAATGGCAGGTCTTACTTATCGTTACAGCAGCTTTGTGAAGCCAACGGAAAATTTTTATTGGAATATGGCGATGTTGCCATGGTCTTGTCGAGTGCGGATAAATTTCAGAAAGATACCGATGCCCCATTGCTGGATCGCATTGCCCTGTTTTTTGAATCTCCATCAGCGACATTGGAGTTTTCCGAGTGGGAATTGTCCCGTACAGTCGTGTCGCAAAAAGGAGATCTGAAGGGAGCGATTAGGGGATGCGCCAGCCCCAGTATAGCCAAAATTGGCAATACGATCTATGCTTCTATGGATTCCAATGCCAGACAAGTATATGTTTTTGCTTCCGAAGACAATGGAAAAAGCTATGATTTTCGCAGTAAAATCGACAATTTCAAATTTGCGTCTCTTTTCACTCTGAATAATGAACTGTATCTGCTTGGCGTAGAGGTGGATGGAGATGTGGGACGCTATGCTGCTATTACCAAAAGTACGGATGGAGGACGGACATGGAGCAAGATTACTCCGAATAGCGGACGTTTGCCGCAAAGCAGCGATGGTTTTGCCGCACTTTCTTCCTCCACTGCTGTACTGATAGCAAACGGTAGAGTGTACAAGGCATACAGCGGGCAGGCAATAAACGGAAAATCTTTCTCTTGGCGAAAGGGATGTTCCTGCTATATAGAAAGTGCACCGGTTACTTTGGATTTGCTGAACCCTGCCAACTGGACCGTTTCCAATTCGGTCAGCTTTGACACCAATACATATCTTTCTCATCCGAATGCGTCTGATGTTCCCACTTATGTATATTGTCAGGAGGGGAATATGGTTTTGGCAAAGGATGGTTCGGTGCGTGCAATTTATCGTGTGGATTCTGTACCGATTCCGGGATATGCCATTATGTTAAAGCTTTCCGATGACGGGAAAGTTTTGACTTATGACCGCACATCGCCCGATTCTATGCTTTCCTTTGAGGGTGGAATTACAAAATGTACCATTCGGTATGATGAAACAAGTGGGAAGTATCTTGCTTTCGTTAACAATATCACCGATGGACGCAGCTGGGCACAGCGTAATGTACTTTCCCTTGCTGTTTCTGATGATTTGGTCAATTGGAGACTTTGCAAAACGATTCTGGTTGACCGCTCGTTCATGAACGATTATATTTCCATTACCCGTCATGCATTTCAGTATGTAGATTGGATAGTGGACGGGGATGATATTATTTTTACGGTCAGAGAAGCGATGGGAGATTCGGAAAACTATCATAACGCAAATTATTTGACTTTTTATCGGCTTTCAGATTACCGTGAACTCATCTGCGACTCATAGAAAAATTGAAGGCAATACTGTACTTTTGCAGTATTGCCTTAAGCAGAAGTATTTTTTTGTATCATTTGAAAAATGAGAGTGAAATTTATGCGAAAAGGAGCAAAATGATAAAAAAAACACTGGCAATTTGTATTTTGATGCTGATCTTGATGGAAATGGCGGTGATCCCTATGGCGGCGGAAAACAAGCAGACCTATCACGACACGCTTATCACCCACTGGGACTTTGAGGGAGAGGGCGACGAGGCGTACCGTGACAAGGCGGGCAGTGGAACGGCGGATAACCTGACGGTCCACGGAGACAAAATTACGGTGGAAAACGGCATGGTCCATATTCCTACGGATGCAGGGCATTATCTGTCGGCATCCGGCAAAGAGGGAAGCGACCTGTACGATCTGAAAAACAAAACCATTGTGATCAAGGCGGAGCTGATCAACCACCCGGACGGAAGAAACGTTCTGGCATCCTTTGCCGCCAAGAAAAACGGCTTTGCATGGGGCGTTCAGAATGAAAGCTCCAAAAATATCTGTGCGACGTACATCGGCATGAACGAAAAAATGAATATGGTAAACTCTACGCTTTCAGCGGGGATGAACGAGTTCCGGATGTATGCGGTTACCTTCCGGTACGACGAGACCGGAAAGAAGCTGACGGCAACTTTCCTGATGTCTACCAAGGAACTGCCGGAGGATGTTTCGGACTTTGAGGTGGTGGCGGTCCAGGAGATTGTGGATACCACCGGGCAGGGCGTGGTCGCCAGTGGGGATGATTTCCTCCTGGGCAGAAGATACGACCAGCTTGACAAGGACCGGAAGATCATTACCTACATTGACGACGTCAAGGTTTATTCCTCTGTTCTCAGCATAGATGAGATCATTGCGGACTGTCCGGACCTTTGCGTTCCGGTGAAGGCGCCCGATCCGACAGACCTGGTTCCCAATCCGGAGGTGCATTACGACATCCTTGACGGGATCAAAATGTACGCCATGGGGGACAGCTACTTTTACGGTTCCGGCATCGGCACCAACAAGGCGTGGCCGTCCATTCTGGCAAAGAAGTACAACATGGATTACCTCAACAACGGGGTAGGCGGAAGCACGGTCGGAGTTTACGACGGATATCCCGAAAACAAGGTTCCCATGGTTTTGCGGTATGACGAGGCACTGCCGGCGGGAGACGTGGATCTGATCCTGTTTGAGGGCGGAAGAAACGACAGGAGCCGGAAGGTTCCGATCGGTACCGACGACAGCAAGGACATTTACACCTTCAAGGGAGGACTTAACGTTACGCTGGACGGCTTGCAGAAGAAATTCCCGAATGCGGTAATCATCTGCGTTACGCCGTGGAACGTCCTGGACAGCAACGGCGCATCCGAGGGATACCACGGAACGACCGCAGATTACGCCGCCGCTATGGTGGAGCTTTGCGCCAAGCGGAACGTTCCGGTCATCAACGCCGCCGACACCCGGGTAATCCCGGTGGATATGAACAATGCGGAATTCCGGAGCCGGTACTGCATCAAGCCGGGGGACCACAGCCACCTGAACGAAGAGGGAATGAAGATGGTCCTGCCTTACTTTGAAAAGGAAATCGTCCGCCTGTACTGCCAGGCAAAGGGCGTGGAATTTGTGGACCAGACGCCGACGACGCCCGGCGGAGATGCGGACGATAAGCCTGCGGATAACGGTGGAAATGGACAGGAGAACACGCCCCCAAGTGCGGATACCGCAGCGCCGGAGGTTACCGATACGGCTGATACCGAAGCGGAGAAAAAAGGCGGATGCCGGTCGGCGCTTACGTCCGGAGCATTCGTCGTGGCAGGCGCCGGAATTGCCGGTGTTGCCGTAGCGCTCCCGGGGAAAAAGAAGAAAAGAAGCGGCGGCAGAACCGACGGTTCTTCAAAGTAAAAAAAGATTGCGGAGGAAGCAAAATGAAATGTACAACCGGTTGGAGCTACGACCGCTACCGCCCCGCCGTACATGGCGGGGATGAGATCTATATTCAGCAGATCCTGCCCGGCACGGACCGGATCACGCTGGCATTTTCCGGCGGACGTGGAGAGACCTCGGCATACATCCGTATGGTGGGGAGCGATGCCGAGTGGCAGAAAGGCGAAGTGAGCGGAAACACCGCCTGCTTTGAGGGACTGACAGACGGTCAGGACTATGAATTTTATCTGGAAAACGACGGCGGAAAGAGTGCGACAGGGCTGGCACGCCCCGGATTCGTTCCGGGAACCGTGGTGAACTACCTGCACCCGGAGGATCACAAATATGAATTTTCCGGTCAGCACCTCTGCACCCCGTCGCTGATGAAGCACCCGGATGGGTACCTGCTGGCGTCTATGGACGTGTTTGACGGAAATGCGCCGCAGAATCTTACCCTGATTTTCCGCTCGGACGACGACGGAAAAAGCTGGTACCACTACACAGAGCTGTTCCCCTGCTTCTGGGGGATGCTGTTCTGGCACAGGGGAGCGGTCTATATGCTTGCCACTTCCACCGAATACGGCGATCTTCTGATCGGAAAGTCCGAGGACGGCGGCAAGACCTTCTGCACCCCGACGGTTCTTGCACGGGGTTCCAGCCACAAAATACAGCCCGGCTGGCACAAGAGCGGAATGCCGGTCGTGGAGCACAAGGGGCGCCTTTGGACCGGAATTGATTACGGTTCCCACAAGTCGGGCGGTCATGCAAGCTGCCTGCTGTCGGTACCTGCCGACGCCGATCTGCTGGACAGCTCGGCGTGGCGCATCACCGAGCCGCTGCGCTACAATCCCCACTGGGAGGGAGCGGTGGTCGGCGACGACCGTGGATTCATTGAGGGAAATGCCGTGGTGATGCCGGACGGCGGTATCTGCGACTTCTTGCGGTACTCGACCAATAAGGGCGAGCCGCAATACGGACTTGCCGCTGTTCTTCGTGGAGACTGCGACGACCCCGAAAAGCCGTTGTCCTTTTACAAATTCGTTCCGTTTCCCGGAAATCTTTCCAAGTTTGACGTGCGGCGGGACGAAAAAACGGGCGTGTATTTCAGCATAATTTCCCGGATATACAGCGAGGAATGTGTTGCCGCAAGAAACGTCCTTTCCCTGATCTGCTCGTGGGATCTGGAGCACTGGACGGTGCTTTGCGACCTGTTGGATTATGCGCATCTGGACCCGAAGCTGGTCGGATTTCAGTACGTCTCGTTCCTGTTTGACGGGGAGGACATCCTGTATCTGTCCCGAACCGCCTTAAACGGCGCTCAAAGCTTTCATGACAACAACTATATAACGTTTCATCGGATCGAGAACTTCAGATCCCTGATTCCGGACCCGTCAGGCAATGACCTGAAAAAATAATAAAAATCAAAAAGAAAGGTGGTTACTCAAATGAAAAAAATCTGTATTGCTCTGCTTGCCCTTACTCTTGCAATGTCCATGCTTCTTTGCGCTTGCGCCAAAAAAGAAACATCCGACAACGACACCAAAACGACCACAGCCGAAACGATGCCGTCCACCGAGAAAAAAGACACCTCCAAAGACACGCAAAAGCCGGATCCGACCCCGGATCCCAAGCCCGAGCCTACACCCACTCCTACGCCGGAACCCACACCCGAACCGACTCCCGAACCCGATCCGGCGCCCCGTGAAAATCTTGACGACTACCTGATCTCCAAGTGGGATTTCACCGGCGACACGCTGGCGGAAAAGCTTGGCGACAAGGCGGGCAAAGGCACCTCCGCTGACAACATCTCGCTGGTTGGCGAGGGCGTTACGGTTGAAGACGGAGTTCTGAAGATTCCGACCACCGCAGGCGTGTATGCCAAGGTTGCCTGCGCAGAGGGAAGCGACCTTTACTCCATGGCGAACAAGACTATCGTTTTCCGTGCCAAGATCAATGAAGTGACCACCGATTCCAACCTTGTGGCAGGTATTCTCGGAAAAGCAAACCTCGGCGACGTTTTCTTCCAGAACGCAAAGAACAACCGCCCGCTCAGCCTTCGTTATGTCGTGAAAGACGGAGACAAGACGGCAGGCAAGACCATGATCGGAGACGCCGACTACGAAACGGCTGCCGATATGTGGCTGGTATACGCGGTGACCTTCCGGTACGACGCCGAGACCAATACGGCGAATATCACGATTTTCCGTTCCAACAATGAAAATCCCGAATCCATAGAGGATTTTGTGATTCTGTCCAGCGGCGATTTCCAGGCACCCGATACCAAGTTGGCTTCGGCTGACGATCTGATTATCGGACGCCGCAGCCTGGACATTGAAAAAGACAGAAAGATGAGCGTGGATTTCTCGGAAATCCGGATCTATGATGCTCTGCTTACCCGTACCGAGGTCCTTTCGCTTGGACTGAACGGCTGAACCCCGAAAACAACAGGATAAACGTATGAGAAAAAGTCGATTTCAAATATTCGTACTGCTTTTGCTGGTAGCGGTATTGCTCTGTTCCTGCGCCAGGGACATTCCGCCGGATGCGGGCGGAGACACTACGTCGTCGAGCGATACGACCGCAGGGACAACGCCGGGCACCGAGCCGGGCGGCAAAGAGGAAATACCGGATTTCAGTGATCATCTGATCTCTCTCTGGGACTTCACCGGGGACACCACCGAAGCGATGCTGACGGATAAAGCTTCCCATGGAAATTCCACCGAGGTGATCGGTCTGCGTGGCAGTGACGCCACGGTGGAGCAGGGAGTTCTGCATATCGGTTCCGCTTCGGACAGTTATGCCTACATTCCCTGCGCCAAGGACAGCGACCTGTACGACCTGAAGGGCAAGACCATTGTCTTTAAGGTCAAGATCGCCAATTCGGATACCGGAAATAACGTGGTGGCGGGTTCGCTTTCCAAAAAATCCGCCTATGACGTATATTTCCAGAATGCTTCCAAGGACCGGGAATTTACTTTCCGGGTGCGGAACAACGGCTCTTACGTCATGACCGAGACCAGCTCGAAAACGCCGACGAAAGAATGGCTCCTTTTCGCCGTTACCGCAGATTACAACAGCGAAAAGAATACTGCCGCCGTAACGGTGTATAAGTCCTCTGAGCTGAACGGACAGTCCAAGGTAGAGATCGCCAGGTTCGGCGGGCAGACCCTGACGGATGTGGTGAGCGATTTCCTTTGCGGCACCGATCACCTGTATCTCGGACGTCGCAGTGACCACATCAGCCAGGATCGGGGCATGAGCACCGATATCTGCGCTCTCATGGTGTACGACAAGGTTCTGAGCAAAGCCGAGATTGCAACGCTTGCCACCGGCGGAAGCAAAGAGTTGTTGCTGTACGACCTGAACAGAGTCATTATGGCGGCAGAAGCGATAAAAAAAGAACCGCAGAACAGCGATGACGAATGGAGCCGCTTTCTGGAGGCGATTGCCGAAGCCAAGAAAATGACGATTGCAAATTCCGAGGCGGAGATCCGCAATGCCTACAAGACCCTGGAAGAAAGAATGTCCATGCTGGGCGTATTCCCGATGGTAGACCGGAAAAACGGAGAGCTGACGATGGTGTCTTTCAACAACACCGAGTTCAATTATCCGATCCACACGGGTCTGCACGCATACCCGTTGCTTTACGATATTGACGGCGACGGCGATATGGACTTTTTGTCGGCGGGACAAAGTTACAGCTACTCGTATGACGGCAGTGACGGAGGCATTTTTGCATTCCGGAACCTCAGCGGCAAAAAGGGAACCACGGTATTCGGAACCTCCGAATTCATCACGGGGAACGTCAATGCGCTCTGGTACTCTTACAACAAGAGGGGAGAGTCGGTCTTTGTAGATGAAAACGGAAAAATGTACACCTCGGTCAGTGCGCTGAAGCTGGGTGAGGGAACGACCTTCCCGGGAATCTCCACCAAGTTCAAGCTGTACGACATGGACGGCGACGGCGTGAGCGACGCCGTGTTTGTAAAGTCCTCAAGCTCCGGATCCGCCGAATACGATTCAAACGGCGTATGGCAACAGACGAGAAGCTGTACGATCATGTGGCGTAAAAACATCGGAACCGAGGACAATCCGATCTTCAGCACCTCGCAGAATGCGGTACGCAACCCGCAGGGAAAAGAGTTTACCGTGCAGGACGCAGGGCAGTACACCTACTTCCGCAGTATTGACCTGTTTGACTGGGACGGTGACGGCGACCTGGATCTGATCGCCGGCGGCTGGCTGAGCGAGTATTACTATTATGAAAACGTCGGAAGCACCAAGGTGCCGGTATTTGCCGACAAGGGCGTGAAGATCGAGACCGAAAGCGGCGTTCTAAAACTGGACTGCTGCCGGTATAATTCGATCAACTATGACTGGAACGGCGACGGCAAGGACGATCTTATCATCGGAAGCGAAAGCGGAACCTCGCTGTTGCTCACCTTTACCGGGCGGTTCAACCCCAAGACCGGTGCTCCGATCTTCAAGGACGGAGAGTATTTCAGCACCCCCGCCTGCAACATTGCGATCAACGCACTTTGCCGACCGACCGCCTGCGATTTTGACGGCGACGGAGATCAGGACCTTATTATCGGAGACAACGGCGGATTTTTCTGGTATCTGGAAAATCTGAGCGGCGGCACCAACCCCAAGTGGGCGATGCCCGTCAAGCTTACCGATGAGCGGGGCAACGTGATCGTGATCAAGGCGGGACCGTCAGAGTCCCTGCAGGGAATCCACGAATCCGAGTGGGGCTATACCGTGCCGACCGCCTGCGACTGGGACGGCGACGGAGACATTGACATCGTGTTCAACAGCGTAACCGGTCGTGTCCAATGGCTTGAGAATATCGGAAGCGCCACCCGTCCACAGCTGACGCAACCCAAGGCGATTGAGGTGGAATGGGAAGGAAACAACCTGTATCCCACCTGGCAGTGGTGGAAACCGGTAGGAAAAGAGCTGGTTACCCAGCACCGTTGTACGGTCTACGCCATGGATCTGAATCAGGACGGCTTGTGCGATCTGGTGACGCTGGACCACGAAGGTTATCTTGCCTTTTTCGAGCGTTACCGTGACAGCAAAGGCAACCTGAAGCTGAAACAGGGAGCACGCATTTTCCGGGATGCCGCCGGAAAGGAATTGCGCCTGACAAGCGGCACGGCAGGGAAGAGCGGAAGAATCAAATTCGTTCTGACCGATTGGGACGGCGACGGAAATCTTGACCTGATCTGCGGCAGTAAGACCTTCAACATTTACAAAGGGATCAAGTTCGAGAACGGTTCCTACTATTTCAATTCCTCTTATACCATGGCGTCCGGAAACATTGCCGGTCACAACCACGGCTTTACCCTGGTGGACTGGGACGGCGACGGCATTATGGATATCCTCAGCGGAAGCGAATCCGGATATCTGTACTATTACAAAAACCCACGTTCCAACTGACAAAAGGGAATTTTTACGATGAAAATCAAACGTATTCTTACGGCTTTGCTGGCTTTGGTCATGACGGCCTCGATCTGCGCATGCGCATCCAAGGATCCGCTCACCCCGGAGGACAGTACGGAACATACGGAATCCGATACCAATATCGGGAACACGGAAGGATCAGAAAAAATGGATGATAAAATCCCATATGTGGTGAAAGAAAATTACCTCCCCGGGAACTTAGCGGATACGGTTGCCGATAAGCTGAAAAAAAGACCGACTTTATTCAAACCGTACGTTGCGGGCAGTGCGCCTTACGCTATACAGGATGTGTTCGGCATCAGCAATTGCCGGTTGCTTTCGATTTCTATCCCGGTCTATAAGGTCGGGGAGGCGGATGAGAACGGCGACTACCGCCTGACGCTGTTCGTGCTGAACAATCCGTATGCGGGCATGAAGAAAAGTGCGCTCAGAAGTTATCCCTTGCGGATCAGCAGAGAGCAGTACGGTCTGAAAGACAACAGTGCCGCGACCAAGATGATCAGGGTAGATCTTTCGGATTACAATATCGTGCTGTCCGGGAGCGAAACGCTGGCGTACTTTGACCAGCAGGATACGCTGTTTCCCGCCTACGTGGGGACCGGAGCCAACGAAGTGCGGGAGGAGGTTGCCAAGGTATTCCCTCAGACACTCGGAATGTTTTCCAAGGTAGGTTCCGATCAGCTTGCCATGAGCAACAACAGCCTGATCTTTGACTTTGAGATGGAAAAGACCTACGAAAGCCGGAGCGCCTATGAAAAGCTTCAGGAAGAGAAGCAGTCATATGATGCGATGATCCGGACGCTGAAAGAAAAATACGAGGGAAAATATCTTTCGGTCATCGGCGACAGCATTTCCACCTTCGGAGATGTTTCCAACAACACTTCTTACAACAGCACCATTGGCGGAAACGCCGTCTATTACGACGCCAAAATGAACCGTCTGCCCGGTTGGCAGTACACCTACTGGGGACGGGTTGCGGCACAGACCGGGATGAAGCTCTGCGTGAACAACTCGTGGAGCGGCTCCCGGGTGTACGGAAAGCCGGATCAGAATTATGCCGATTCCGCTCTCTGGCGTGCAACCGAGCTGGACAACGACAACGGAACTCCTGCGGATCCTGCGGACGATATCAAGCCCGACGTGATCCTGTTCTATATGGGAACGAACGACCTTGCAGCGTCTCCGTTCGGGGATCTGTATGACCAGCTGAGCCAGGTCAGTCAGGATCAGTGGCAGGAGAAGATCGACGCATGGTTCCAAAAGGTTCTGGAAAAGACCAATGATGCAACCAACCTGGTTCTGGGAGAAACCTGCACCTCGTTTGAACAGGCGTACGCCCTGACGCTGTACCGCATGATCAAGGCTTATCCCGATGCGGAGATCTATTGCCTGAACATCATGAGGACCGAGGTCAACGACCATACAAAGGTTATCAAGTTCAATCGGTGCACCAAAGCATTTACGGAATATTTCGGCATCAATCTGGTCAACCAGTACGACAATTCCGGCATGAGCCTCGCCAATCACCACAGTTATATGCTGGACGTGAAGTGCCTGCACCCCAATGCCGCCGGGCATTTCTGCATGGCGCAGACCATTCTTTCCGAAATGGGGAGCCGGCATGAGACTGACTGAAAACATTTATCTGCTTGCCGGCGTGAGCTACGGCACGCTGGGAAACGTTTACGGTATCGTTTACCGTGACGGTCTGGTGATGATCGACTGCGGGCGCCCGGATGAAGCGGTGCCGGTGATCGAGGAAAATCTCAGAGCTTGGCACCTGGACGGGTTGCCGGTCACGCATTTGCTGATTACACACGGTCACCCCGACCACTGCGCCAATGCGTTGTATTTCCAGAAAAAAGGCACGGTTGTGATTGCCGGCGGAAAAGACGCAAGGCAGATCATCCGGCTGGGGGACTACGATCCGCAAATTTTCCCCTGCGTGCTTCACGATTTTGAGGAGGACTGCCTTTTTGAACCGTGCGAGGTGGATGTGCAGATCGACGAGGATTGCAGTTTTGCGATCGGAGATCTTGCGGTGGAGGTGATCCTTACCCCGGGTCACACGCAGGGAAGCGTGGTATACATGATCGGGATCAAGGGAAAGCGGTATATGTTTTCCGGTGATACGCTCAGTATTTCGGGCAGCCGGGGAACCGTCCCCATTCTGGGGACCTCCGCCTCGGTGGATTATTGCGGCAGGGATTATATCGCCAGTATGCAGAAGCTTTTGAACCGCTACCCGGATGGAATTCTGGGCGGACACGGCTTTCCACGCTTCGGCGCCTGCAACAGGATCGTGGCGAGCGCCTGCATGAAAGCAATGGCAGAAAGGAGCTGAGACGATGAGAAAAATAGAACCTCTGGCAAATGATTTTATCAAGGTCTATGAAAGCGATATCGAGGGGAAGAAAGAATACTGCTTTACGCCCGGGATCTGCGCTTTGCCCGACGGAAGGATCATTGCCACGCTGGACCGTCATTACCCCGGAATGCCCGCTGAGGAGCGGGGCATGATCTTCCTTTCGGATGATTGTCTCCATTTCCGGTTTGTCGGGTATTTTCCGTTCGGACACGCACGCCCTTTTGTGGCGGGAGATTCGGTCTACATCATCGGTCAGCAGGGAAATATCCGGATTATCCGCTCGGACGACCGGGGAGAGACCTGGAGTGCGTACAGCGCCCTGACGCCGGAGGGCGGAGAGGGGAGCTGGCACGCTTCCGCAACCAACGTGTGGTATGAGAGGGATCGCCTTTATCTCGTCATGGAGCATCGGGTGGCACCCGACTGCGTGTCGTGGCCGGTTGCGGCAATGGCGCCGGTGCTGATGCGTGCGGATGTTCACGACGATCTGCTGTTGCCGGAAAGCTGGACTTTTGCCAATGAAGTTTTCTTCCGGGACGCTGTTGACGAGACGAAGCTGGATGATTTCGGCGTTCCGTTTTATCAGGTCCCCCGTGGCGGCGTGACGTATACCAGGGCGCCGGACAAAAACTGCCCGGATCCACGCAGTTGCGCACCGATCGGATGGCTGGAGACCAACGTCGTCCGCTTTACCGACCCCACGCATTACTGGTACAGCAAACAGCCGACCTTTCACCTGTTCGCCCGTGCCCATACCGGCGGAACCGGCTATTGCGCTCTGGCAAAGGTGACCGAGTGCAAGGACGGACGGCTTATTACCTCCTTTGAACACGTTCCCTCGGGGCGCAGATGCGTATTTCTGCCTATGCCCGGCGGACAGATGCGGTTCCATTTGCTGTACGACGAGAAAAGCCGGTTGTACTGGCTGTTGAGCACACAGGCGACCGACAGTATGACCCGGTCCGAGTGCCTGCCGCCGGATCGTTACAATCTTCCCAACAACGAGCGGCGACGGCTTGTCCTGCACTTCTCCAAAAACTGTGTGGACTGGTGCTTTGCCGGTCTTGTAGCGGTCGGAGAGGTGGAAAAGGCGTCACGGCACTACGCATCCATGATGATTTACGGAGACGATCTGCTGATTCTCAGCCGCTCCGGCGATACCCGGGCGCACAGTGCGCACAACGGAAATCTGATCACGCTTCACCGTGTTGAAAATTTCCGGGAGCTGATCTATTGACCGGGTGAAAAATACCGGCACGGATGAGCAGGGAAAAGCGCAGAGCCAAACGGCTCCCGCTCCTGCATCTGCGCCGTTGCGAAACACAAAAATAGAAGTCTTACGACTTTTGAAAGGAAAGGATTGCCCATGAAAAGAGTTATTTGTCTGATATGTGCGGTTTTAATGCTTCTTCCGATGTTGTTTGCCTGCAAGAAAAAAGAAGAGGATGAAAAGCCCGCCAATACGGTGACGACCCAGTCCGATGTGGATGAGTCGCCCAACGACCACGACGATCTTCCCGATGATCTGGATTTCCAGGGGAGAAGCGTGAAAATTTTCTACGGTGTATACGACCCGAACTTTGACTGCCAGGCGTGGGAGCTGGAGGGAACCCTCAGCAATTCCGACGTGGTGGCAAGTAGCGTTTATACCCGTAACCTCAACGTGAAGTCACGTCTGAACGTTTCGCTGGATTTTGTCAGCTACGGAAACGTTCTGGTGCTCAAGGATTATATCAACCACATTGAAAACGAAATTGCGCTCAGCGGTTCGAGCGAATACGATCTGGTTTACCACCGTGCTTCCGATTCCGTGGCGCAGGCAAACAAAGGATATTTCAGAAATATTTCCGATCTGCCTTATGCCAACTGGGAAAAGAGCTACTGGTTCAACAACCAGATGGAAAGCATTTCGCTGAACAAATCCGGAAAGTACGTGCTGCTCGGCGACCTGCTGGTAAGCAACTATGCCAACATGACCGCCATGTTCTTCAACCGTGACCTGTACGAGAACCAGTTCCAGGGCAAAAAGTCCGACGAGATCTACGACATGGTCAGAAACAACGAGTGGACGTGGGAAAATTATTTCAAGATCGTAGCGGAGGTTCATGAGGACACCGGAAGCGACAACGTAGCGGAAAATATCTACGGAGCGCATTGGGAAAACGGAACGAGAACCTGCTTCTACTACCCCTTTACCAGCGGTCTGCGGTTTACCACCCGGAATGACGAAGGCTTCCCCGTGCTGAATTTCAACAATCAGAGAAACGGCGCAATGGTGGAGGATCTGTACGACTTCATCAACACCAACCCCGGTGCGGCAATGATGAGTTACGACGAGGCGGCAGCAAGCTTCCTGGGCGGACGCATGATGTTTTACAGCTACTTCCTCTCCAGAGGAACCGATATCAGCGCCAATGCGCAATTCCGCTACGGCATCCTGCCTTTCCCGAAATATGACGAATCGACCGATTACACGTCGATCATTCTGACGGGCGCCGGCGTATTCACGATCCCGCTTTCGGTGGACGGCGACAGCAGAATGGAATGTCTGGGCGCCACGCTGGAGGCAATGTGCTCGGAAAGCAAAAAGCTGATCGTACCCTCGTACTATGAAACGGTTCTGAAGATCAAGCAGGCAACTGCGCTGGAAGACCGTGAGATGATCGGAATGATCCGGGATCACCTGAACTTTGACGTGTCCTTCTGGATGTCCTCCAGCATGGGCGGCGTTGCCTCTGTGTTCCAGAAAACCATTCTGACCAACAAGACCAACAGCCTTTCCAGAACGTGGCGGGAGCTGGGTTCCGGTTATGAAAGCAAGCTGGCAACTCTGATCGACAATTACAAAAAGACCAATTCGTAACGGCATCCTATAAAGAGAGGAAATTTCAAATATGAAAAAAGTACTTGCTTTTGTATCGGCGCTTCTTATGATGTGTATGATCGTTTGCCCGGTCTTTGCGCAGGATGCGCAGGGTGAGGAGGCAAAGGCGATGAAGGGCGCTTATCAGAGCGGCAACGACTTTGTTATGTTCATTCAGGCGGAAGACACCGAATTCGTTCAGATGACGAACTCCGGCGACTGGGTGGTAAGCGACAATGCCGGCGCATTGGGCGGCAAGACCCTGGAATGTAAGAAGAAAGCAAGCGGGATCACGGGAAACGGTCTTGCCGTAAAGTTTGCCGTTCCCGCAGACGGAGAATACAGCATCTGGGGCAGAGTCTGCGCCCCGTCCCACAACTCCAACTCGTTTTTCTACTCCATCGACGGTGGTGCGCAAAAGATCTGGGATATGTGCGACGAGGATGAAGCCGTAGCGCCCGAAAGCTACAACGCATGGCATTATTTCTACCTGTCGGAGCGTGTCAAAGGAACCTATTCCGACACCAAGCAGTACGGCACCTGGACGATCGAGCACGATGAGTGGAGACATTCTCCCGCCAGACTGACGCTGACGGCGGGAATTCACGAGCTGAAGATCACGGGAAGAGAAGCAGGGGCTATGCTGGATGAGATCGTGATCTCCTCTTACAGCATTGCGCAGTACGACCCGAATTTTTACGAGGGCAACACCAATACCATCAGCGTCTGCAAATTCTGCGGAACCGACGTTCACCACTACGTGGCGGATCCTTTTGCCAAGCTGGGCAAGAGCGCCGAGGAGTATTTTACCACGGTGCTTCACACCGATGCGACGGCATGGAAGACCGACCTTGAGATCACGTTTGACGAGGAAGGTCCCGGCAAGAACGACGGGGATAACGGAAACAACAATAACAACAATAATGGTTCAAAGCCTTCCGGCTCTGACAAGACACCGGCGGACACCGGAGAGAGCCAGAAGCCGTCTGCTTCCAAGACGACCGATACAGAGGCTCAGACCTCGGAGGGGGAGAAGAAGGGATGCAAATCTTCTCTTGAAGCCGGCGGAGTTATCCTTCTCTGCGTGCTGGGAACCTCTGCAACCGTGGCGACGGGCACACGTCGGGGTAAGACCAGACGTTGCCGGAAATAAGAATATTTCAAAAGAATCAAAGCGGCGCTTGCATGAGATTATGCAGGCGCCGGCTGAAACACCGTATGTTTAATTGATAGGGGAGATAGCGATATCGACCGTGGCTCAAAGGGAGAATAGAATGAAATTCAAAGTAAAAGGCGGCGTTTATCCTACAATGGTGACGCCGTATCGTGACGGAAAAATTGATTATGCGGCTTGCGAGGCGCTGGTGGAATGGTACTGGAAAAAGGGATGCGACGGCATTTTTGCCGCATGCCAGTCCAGCGAGATCATGTATCTTTCGCTGGAGGAACGGGTCCTGCTGACACGTACCGTTATCAGAAAGAGCCGGGAGTTGGCGCAGAGCGACAAGAGCCGGGAGCCGATGATGATCGTGGCGTCCGGTCATGTTTCGGATTCTTTTGCGGAGCAGGTCAGGGAACTGAACGCCATTGCCGCCGAGGGACCCGATGCCCTGATCCTGATCAGCAACCGGATGGATATAGAAAACACCTCGGAGGACAAGTGGATTGCGGATACCGAAAAGCTGATCGCAGAGCTTCCCGCCGATATGCCGCTCGGCATTTACGAGTGCCCGCAACCGTATAAACGGTTGCTTACCGAAAAGATGATCAAATGGTGTATTTCCACCGGAAGATTTTATTTCGTCAAGGACACCTGCTGTGACGCAGAGGAAATTGCACGGCGGCTGGAATGGTGCCGTGGAAGCGAGCTTAAGATCTTCAACGCCAATGCGCAGACGCTGTTGCGGACGCTTCGTGACGGAGCTTACGGCTACTGCGGCGTTATGGCAAATTTCCACCCCGATCTGTACGTCCGTCTGATGAACCTGAATCCGGCTTCCCGGGAAGCGTCGCTTTTGCAGGACTTTCTGGGGCTGGCGGCAAATATCGAAAGACTGACCTATCCGTGCTGTGCCAAATATTATTTGCGTGAAATTGAACATATTCCGATGGAGATCGACGCCAGAAGCAAGGACGTAAAGAATTTTACCCCTTACGAGCAGGATTGCATCCGGCAGCTGGCAGAACTTTCAACCGCCGTCGGATAACCCGCAGGCGATCGGTATCGGGAAGAGAGGGAACGACATGAGAAAAGGCATACCTATCATTTCATTACTGCTTATCATGGCTTTTTTGCTCACCGGATGTGCTGCCGGCAATTCCACCGGAACCGGTTCCGATACAGAGAACGTCACGACGGATCAGTCGGGGAAAAACGAGGAATCCGATATGAATCAGGAAAATAACCAGAACAACGATTTTACCGTTGAAACGGTAACCGTTCACCCCGGGGACCTTACGTTTCCGTCCGGCGCATGGAGCTGGGAGGGCGAAGCGGTGACCGGAAAGAACGCTTCCGGCGGAAACTGCTTCGCAATGACCAACGTCTATACGCCTGCGGGCGAGAGCTTCTCTCTGGAGGCAGATCTGAAAATTGTTTCCGGCAGATGCGGGGGACTGGTGTTTGGCGTGCTGAGCGATATCAAGCCGGACAGCGCATGGTACTGCGTCAATATTGACCGCAACAAAAAGAACATCCGTCTGTTCAGCTCCGGCGTCGGCGACCAGGGAACCTCGCAGAATGCGCAGAGGACCCTGAGCGACGAGGAGCTGGCAATGGACACTTACCGCCTGAAGGTGGGATATCAGGACAAAAGGATCACGTTCTGGCTGAACGGCGAGGTGGTGGATTCCCGGGAGGAAAGCAATTTTCAGGGCGGGTATCTTGGACTGAACACCTTTAAGGGAGAGGTGCGGTTTACCAACATCCGCTACACGGTGGGCAACTTCCGGATCCCGCTGACCGAGCTGAAATTGACGGTGGGAGATCGGGTGTATCCGCTTGAGACCGCCCGGTATCATATTGTAAAAAATATCGGAGAGGTAAACGGCGCCGTCAGCCTGACGGTAGGACTTCCGGACGGGTTCTCTTCGGAATTTGATGGTGTGCAGAACGCAGGATCGGCAACCTATTCTTTCGTTCCCGCATACGGAAGAAAGAATTATGCGCTGAAAATATCTCATCCCGAATACGGCACGATGTCGATACGGCTTGAGCTTACGGTGGATATTCCGCCTGAGCTGATCTATACCGATCCTTACCGTCCCCAGTATCACTATTCCCCGCAGAAGAATTTTACCGGCGACCCCAACGGATTGGTGTACAACGCCACCACCGGCGAATATCACCTTTTCCACCAGTACAATCCCAGCGATATCATCAACGGGAATCAGGTGTGGGGACATGCGGTGTCCAAAGATCTGATCCACTGGGTCGATCTCGGCATTGCCATTGACCGGGAACCGGACGGCGGACGCATTTATTCCGGCTCGGCTGTGATCGACTATGCAAACACGACCGGATTCTTCCACGACGGTATCCCTGCGGCATCCCGCATGGTTGCCATTTACACGGTCAAGAACCCGGATAATTCCTGCGATCAGAATATTGCCTACTCTCTGGACGACGGATATACCTGGATCAAGTATAAGGGAAATCCGGTGATCCCGACTTCGGCGAGCCGCACCGGTCCCACCTTCCGGGACCCGAAGGTGCTCTGGATCGAAGACCCCGCGCAGGAAAACGGCGGGCTTTGGCTGATGATACTCGGCGGCACGGCGGCGCAGATCTTTACCTCGCACGACCTGAAAACGTGGGAGTACAATTCTTCCCTGAAGGATAAGAGCGGCTCGCCCATTCAGTCGGAGTGCCCCGACCTGTTGCATCTGGCACTGGACGGGGATACTGCCCGGATGAAGTACGTTTACTTCGGTGCCGGTCGGTTTTACTACGTGGGAAGCCTGCAAAAGAATACGGACGGCAAATACGAATACGTTGTGGAGCAGGAGATGCGCACGACCGCTTTCAACACGGGGCGGAACTATGCGACCCAGAGCTTTTTCAACGACGCCAAGGGGCGTTGCCTCATTATCAACCGTCTGCGGGACAACACCGCCGCCCTGCTGGACGGAAAACATTGGAACGGCGTACAGTCCATGCCGTTTGACACGACGCTTGTAACGGCGGCGGACGGAAGCATGAAGCTTTGCTTTGCGCCGATCGAGGAGCTGACGTCTCTGTATGACGGCGTTTTAAAGGAAATTGCGAACAAAACGCTGACGGCGGGGCAGTCCGTGCTCGACGACGTGAAGTCCAAGGAGTATCTGCTGGAAACTGCGTTGTGCGTTCAGCCGAATACGACGTTTTCTTTCTACCTGCGTGGAAACGGAAACAATTCTGCGGTCCTTACCGGAAAAGCGGACGCTGACGGAAAGGTTCAGATAACCATCAGCACGACGGGCGCTTCCACCGTAAAGGGCGGCTATACCTGGAAGTTTGAGGTGGAGCCGGACAGCGAGGGCATGATCTATCTGACGATCTCGGTGGACAATACGATGCTTGACATCTATATCAACAACGGCGAGTATGCCATCAGCGACCTGATATTCCCGGATCCCTCTGTGGAGGATATGCGGTTTCTCGTTTCTTCCGGTTCGCTGGAGATCAGATCTCTCGTTTGTCATCAGATGAAATCTATCTGGTAATTCAGAATGGGAAAAGAGGAAAAAATATTGAAATCTTATACGATCGGCATTGATTTCGGCACCCTCTCGGGACGGTGCGTGCTGGCGGATACCGCCAACGGAAAAGAGGTTGCGGAAGCGGTTTATGAATACCCCCACGCCGTTATGGACGAGAGCCTGCCGTGTGGGCGCAAGCTGCCGCCGCAGTACGCCCTTCAGCACCCGGAGGACTATCTGGAGGTGCTTCGGCGCACGGTGCGCAGTACCCTGGAGAAGGCGCAGATCTCCCCGGAGCAGGTGAAGGGGATCGGAATCGACTTTACCGCCTGCACGCTTCTTCCCGTAGAGGAGGACGGAACGCCGCTCTGCATGGAGGAGGCGTACCTCAACGAGCCTCACGCCTACGTCAAGCTGTGGAAGCATCACGCCGCCCAGAAAGAGGCGGACGATATCAACCGGCTGGCAAAGGAAAGAAAAGAGCCGTGGCTGGATATCTACGGGGGAAAAATATCCTCGGAATGGGTCCTGCCCAAGATCCTGCAGGTACTTCGGGAGGCGCCGGAAATTTACCACGCCACCGCCCGGTTTATAGAGGCGGGGGACTGGCTTTCCTGGATGCTGACCGGAGAGGAAACGCACAGCGCACCCTTTGCCGGGTATAAAGCGCTTTGGACGGAGAATGGCTACCCGTCGGACGACTTTATGACGGCGCTTGACAGCCGCCTGCACGGTCTGGTGGGCACCAGGCTTTCGGATAAGGTCAGGGGGATCGGTGAGATCGCCGGCAGACTGAACGACAACGGTGCGGAGCTGACCGGGCTTTTGCCGGGAACGCCGATTGCCATGCCGATGATCGACGCTCACGCCGCTATGCCGGCGCTGAACATCACCGGCGACGGAGAGCTGATGATGATCGTGGGAACCTCCACCTGCCATATTATGAACAGCAGGGTCGGGCGGAACATCGAGGGCATCTGCGGCTACGTCAGGGACGGCGTGATCGAGGGGCTTTATACCTACGAAGCCGGACAGGCGGCAGTGGGCGACATTTTCGACTGGTACGTCAGAAACAACCTGCCGGCTTCCTATGAGCGGGAAGCCGAAGAAAAAAAGATCGGTCTGCATGCGCTTCTGCGGGAAAAAGCCTCCCGGCTCCGCCCCGGAGAAAGCGGCTTGCTTGCGTTGGACTGGCTCAACGGAAACCGCAGTACGCTGGACGACGCCGAGCTGACCGGCATGATTCTGGGGCTGACGCTCCGGACCAAGCCGGAGGAGATCTACCGGGCGTGGATCGAAGCGACGGCATACGGTACCCGGATGATTACCGATTGCATGGAAGAGCGGGGCGTGACGATCACGCACATCACGGCAGCCGGCGGCATTGCCCGCAAGGATGAAATGATGATGCAGATCTACGCCGACGTGACCGGAAAAACGATCCGGATCGCCGGAAGCTCGCAGGCAGGAGCGCTGGGAAGCGCCATTTATGCGGCGGTAGCGGCGGGAATTTACCCGTCGGTGCCGGCGGCGGCTGAGGCAATGAGCGTGCCCACCGTCAGAACCTACTGCCCGGACGAGGAAAAACACAGGGTCTACAATGCGCTTTATGAAGAGTATAAAACCCTGTATCACTATTTCGGCAAAGGCGAAAACGACGTGATGAAACGTCTGCTGGCAAAAAAGAAAATACAGAAATGAGGAGAGAACAATGAGAAGGAGAAGCAAGGAAAAGATAGCGATCGGGATCCGCCCGATCATAGACGCCCGTCGTGGAGCGCTGAAGGTGAGAGAATCGCTGGAAGAACAGACCATGAATATGGCAAGGAGTGCGGCAAAACTGTTTGAAGAAAATCTGCGGTACCCGGACGGTACGCCGGTCCGGGTGGTGATCGCCGATACGACCATCGGCAGAGTGGGAGAAACAGCCGCCTGCGCCGAGAAGTTCAGAAATGAAAGAGTCGGTATCACTCTGTCAGTCACCCCCTGCTGGTGCTACGGAGCGGAAACCATGGATATGGACCCCAATACCATTAAAGCGGTTTGGGGCTTTAACGGTACCGAACGCCCGGGTGCGGTCTACCTTGCCGCCGTGCTTGCCGCCCATGCGCAAAAGGGTCTGCCCGCTTTCGGCATTTACGGACACGACGTGCAGGATGCCACCGCCACCGAGATCCCGGCTGATGTCCGGGAAAAGCTGTTGCGCTTCGGACGTGCCGCCCTTGCCGCCGTCTCTATGGAGGGCAAGTCCTACCTGCAGATCGGCTCAATGTGCATGGGTATCGCCGGCTCCCAGATCAACCCCGATTTCTTTGAGGACTACCTCGGAATGAGAGTGGAATCGGTGGACGAGGTCGAGGTTTTGCGGCGCATTGAAGAGGGGATCTACGACAAAGAGGAGTACGACCGTGCCATGGCATGGGTGAAAGCCAATTGCCCGGAGGGCTTTGACAAGAACCCGGAATTCATCCGGAAGTCTCCCGCCCAAAAGGAAAAGGACTGGGAGTTTACCGTCAAGAGCGCCCTGATCATTCAGGACCTGATGAGCGGAAACGACCGCCTGCCGGCAGGACGGGAGGAGGAAGCCGTGGGTCATAACGCCATTGCGGCAGGCTTCCAGGGACAGAGACAGTGGACCGACCACTGGCCGAATACCGACTTTGCCGAGGCGATGTGCAATACCTCGTTCGACTGGAACGGAGCAAGAGAACCCTTTGTGCTGGCAACCGAAAACGATACGCTCAACGGCGTCTCCATGCTTCTGATGAAGCTGTTGACCAACCGTGCCCAGCTCTTTGCGGACGTCCGTACCTATTGGTCGGCGGAAGCCGTGGAGAAAGCGGCGGGATACCGGATAGAGGGAAAAGCCAGGGAGGCAGGAGGATTCATCCACCTGATCAATTCGGGAGCGGCGGCGTTGGATTTCAGCGCCAGAGCGACCGACGGCGAGGGCAACCCCACCGTCAAGCCGTGGTATGAGGTGACAGAGGAAGACCGGAACGCCATTCTGAAGGCGACCGACTGGTGTGCGGCGGACAACGGATATTTCCGTGGGGGCGGATTCTCATCGCACTTTGTGACCGAGGCGGAACTGCCGTGTACGATGATGCGGCTGAACTTTGTGAAGGGACTCGGACCGGTGGTACAGATTGCGGAGGGATGGACGGTGAAGCTGCCGGAAGAGGTAACCGACGTACTCTGGAAGCGCACCGACTATACCTGGCCGTGCACCTGGTTTGCACCCCGGTGCGACGGGAAAGAGGGAAGTCCTTTCTGCTCGGCGTATGACGTGATGAATCACTGGGGAGCGAATCACGGGGCGATCAGCTACGGTCATATCGGAGCGGATCTGATCACGCTTTGCTCGATGCTCCGGATCCCGGTGAATATGCACAACGTGCCGGAAAAGGACATCTTCCGCCCTGCCTGCTGGAACGCTTTCGGTTCCGATACCGAGGGGCAGGATTACCGTGCCTGCGCCGCATACGGCGCACGGTACCGCAAGCACTGACTTATTCACCAACCGGATGCGGGCGTTCGTCATGAGCGGAGAGAAGTATAACGGCATTGACGCAATTTTCAGCGAAACCTGAGCGTTTGCAGAAAATCTGCTTGCTTTTTGCAGAAAAATGTGGTATACTATGAAAAAGCTTGTAAATCCCGGGAGGTGACGGCATGGCGAAGTTTACCAAGCAGGCAATTTACGACTCTTTCATGAAATTTCTGAACGAACGTCCCTTGGGGCAGATCACGGTCAAGGATATCGTGGACGATTGCGGCATCAACCGCAAGACTTTTTACTATTATTTTCAGGACATCTATGCGCTGACCGACGAGCTGTTCCGTTCCCATATCGAGACGGTACGGACAAAATACCCGGCGGAAAGCCACAGCTGGGAGGAGGTGCTCCAGCTTATCACCGATTATATGTACGAAAACCGCAAGGTGGCGCTTCACATTTATCGGACGCTGGGGTATGAGAAGATCGACGGTATTTTCTTTGAGGTCGGCATGGAATACATCCCGAATCTGATCGGAACTTATGTGAAGGAACTGGAAGTCCGGCAGGAGGACATTGACCTGATTTCCTCCTATGCGGCGATCTCGGTTGCCGGAATGTTGACCCGGTGGCTCAGCGACGGGATGAAGACTATCCCCACCGACACCGTGCGACGGTTTGCGCTGATTATGAAAGGAACCGCACGAACCGCCCTTGAAAATGCGGCAGAACTGAATCGGAGCGAGAGAAAAGCGTAATTTTTTTCGGAAACGATTGCCTTTTCTTCCCGGAAACCCGGTCATTTACCCCCTGTGTGTTACATTTTTACACACAGGGCGGCGGATGACCGTTTTCTTTTTTTGTTTTTTGGAGTATGATATTGGCGTACCAGAAAAGAATACCGTACAGACACGGTGTTTCAGAACAGAGAAGAAAGGACAAAAACATGAGTGTGATTGATGTCAGTCATCTGACCAAGGATTACGGATACGGTCGGGGCGTGTTTGACGTGTCGTTCCACGTAGACCGGGGCGAGGTCTTCGGCTTCCTCGGACCGAACGGCGCCGGCAAGTCCACCACTATCCGTCATCTGATGGGCTTCTCCCAGCCGGACAGCGGCAGTACGCAGATCTTCGGCAAGGAAAGTTTTCACCGGTATTATGAAATTCTGAATCATGTGGGCTACATCCCGGGTGAAATTGCTCTGCCGGCAGGTCTTACCGGTTGGGAATTTTTGCGGATGATGCAGGACCTCCAGGGCGGGCGCAATGAAGAGTGCCTGAAAAAGCTGTTGGATCTGTTTGAGCTGGATCCTTCCGGCGAGACCAAGCGCATGAGCCTCGGCGTCAAGCGGAAGCTTGCCGTGGTCACGGCGTTTATGAACGACCCGGACGTGCTGATTCTCGACGAGCCGACCAGCGGACTGGACCCTGTGATGCAGGAGGTCTTTATTGATTATGTAAAGAACGAGAAGAAGCGGGGAAAAACCATTCTGCTTTCCAGCCACATCTTTTCGGAGGTGGACGCCACCTGCGACCGGATCGCCATTATCAAGGACGGCAGGATCGTGTCCGACTTCATTGCCAACGATCTGAAGCACGCCTCCCGCAAGAATTACCGCATAGAGTTTGAAAAGCCCGCCGAGCTTGCGCAGTTTGCGCAGCGGTGTGAAAAGAGCGATGCGATCCAGATTCTGAACCGGGATGACGACGCACGGCTTCTGACGGTGACGACCGACGACAAAAACATCAACAAGCTGGTTGCGGCGCTTGCCGATTATTCGGTGACCGGCTTTGCCCACCAGAAAGAAACTCTTGAGGATTACTTCATGAGCTACTATAAAGAAGACAAAGAGTTCGGAGGTGCGCTTGAAAAATGAGTTCCGTGATTGAAATCAAAGACCTCACCAAGGATTACGGCGAGGGGCGGGGCGTATTCCACATCGACCTCAGCATTGAAAAAGGCGAAATGGTGGGATTTGCCGGTACCAACGGCTCGGGCAAGACCACCACGATCCGGCACATCATGGGCTTCTTACAGCCTACCGAGGGTGCCGTGTACGTAAACGGTCTGGAGGCGTGGAAGCACTCCAGCGAGTATGTGCGGAGCATCGGTTACGTTCCCGGCGAAATTGCATTTCCCGATCTGCGGACGGGTACCGAATTTCTCAAGAGCCAGGCAGACTTCCTCGGCGTTACCGATATGTCCTACGCCGAGTATCTGATCAAAATGCTTCAGCTTGACCCGGGCGCATCGCTGAAACGGATGAGCAAGGGCATGAAACAAAAGACCGCTATCGTAGCGGCGCTGATGGGCAATCCGGATATCATTCTGTTGGATGAGCCGACCACGGGACTTGACCCGCTGATGCGGGACGCTTTCCTGGAGATCATCAAAGCGGAGCACCGGAAGGGCAAGACCATTTTCATGAGCAGTCATATGTTCAATGAGCTGGAAACCACCTGCGACCGTGTGGCGCTGATCAGCGACGGTCACATCCGGAGCGTGGTGGATATGGAGGAGATCCGGAATCCGAAGACCCGGCAATACAAGATCGAATTCTGCGAGCGTGCCGATTACGAGCATTTCAAAACGCTTGGCTACACCGTGGTGCGGGATCAGCCGGAATACTGTCAGGTGACGGTGTCTCTGCCCTGCGAACAGCTGAATGCGCTGTTTGCCTCGCTTAAGGGGCTGAAGGTCAGATTCATTTCCGAGGTCACTTACACACTGGAAAAATATTTTCTTGAAAAATTAGGCAAAGAGAAGGAGAATCACAGCCATGTTCAGTAAGTCATTGTTCAAACAATCCTGCAAAGCCAACGGTATGATGTGGCTTATCATTACGGTGGCCGTTTGCTTTATGCTTTCCTGCGTGATGCTGATCTCGGGCAACGGCAACATCAGCAGAACCAAGAACGCAATTGAAGATACCATTATTCAGGCAGAGCTTACCTCCTCCATTCAGGAGAGGGCGCTGAACTACTATGAGATCGGCAACGACGCCATGACGCATTTTGACCAGACCTTCGTAGAGCAGTATAGGACCGCTTATACCGAAATCTACACGCAGGTTTACCAGGCTGCCGTGGCGCAGGGGGCTCCCGCTGAAATGGCGGCGCAGACCGCCGCCGAGAAAGCCGCATCGCTTGGCGTGATGAAAGCGTATGCCGCAGCGGCAACCGAACTTCAGGACGTATATTACCCGGCAGTAATCAAGGAAATGGGCTATGCCGAGGATTCGGACGAGGCGACCGAGGTCAAGGGCGTGATCTTCTACGTGCTCAACCCCATGCAGGAGGACGGCACCTATATGTTCGACGCTTTTTATCAGGAGAACGGCGAAACGCCGGCGCACTACACCGATCTGCTTGCCACGATCACCGAGCCGACCCATGCGGACGAGAGAGAAAAGTACGTGATGAACAACTGCTCCGTTTTCCTTGCCGCCAACATGGTAAAGGACGAGACGGTGGAAAAGACGGTGGATTCTCTCGAAAGTTTTGGCGTGACCCGTGAAAAATACGATGATTTCGGCTTTGCGGATTACCGCAACGTCAAGGACATTGCCAAGAGCGCCGTGGTGGATTACAGAGCAAACCTTGAGTACCGACTTGACAATCTGAAGGACGGCGAAACGGTAGATTCGGTGAAAAAAGATCTGAAAACCGAGCTGACCTCCAGTATGCTGGCAACCCTGCCGGGCGAGGTTTCGGACGCTCTGGAAGAGATTGGTCAGATGGATATGTACGGGATCCTGGTCGGCACCATCTTCTTCAAGATGGCGGGTCTGTTGCTCCCCATCATCTATATGATCATGACGGCAAACGCACTGGTTGCCGGACAGGTGGACAGCGGCTCCATGGCGTATATCCTGTCCTCGTCCACCAAGCGTCGTTCGGTCACCTTTACCCAGTCAACCTACCTTGTACTTTCGCTTTTTGCCATGTTCGTGTGCACGGCGATCACCAGTATCGTTTGCCTGAACATTGTGGATGTGGATACCGGTCTGACGTGGAAGAATCTGTTGCTTATCAACCTTGGCGCATTCCTGTGTATGTTTGCCATGAGCGGCATTTGCTTCCTTGCCTCCTGCTGGTTTGACCGGAGCAAGAACTCCATGGCAATCGGCGGCGGACTTTCGATGTTCTTCCTGGTGGCTACCATGCTCGGACTGTTCGGCTCGCCCACCATTCCGTCCATTATCCGTATGAAGGCGTTGAACTACTTCAACTATGCGTCCCTGATCACGCTGTTTGACACGATTTCCATTATCGAGGGCACTTACACCTACCTGTGGAAATTTGCGATCCTTGTGGCAGTCGGCGTTGTATGCTATATCGTCGGCAGTATCCGGTTCCGTAAAAAGGATCTTCCCCTGTAAAGGGCGGAGGCTGACGTTTTCAAAGTGAGGAAAAAATCATGAAACGAGTTCAGATTGCAAAAATCAGCTATATCCTCACCTCGGTATTGATCTTTCTTATCGGGTGTGTGTTCCTGATCTTTCCGGACGCTTCGCTTACCGTGCTCTGCCGTGTGGTGGGAGCGGTGATTGCCGTGTCGGGGATCGCCAAGCTGTTCGGTTACTTTTCGGATGATCTGCATCAGATTGCCTTTCAGTTTGACCTGGCGCTCGGGGTGCTGACCACTGCCGCCGGCGTGCTCATTCTGATTTTTCCTCACAGATTTTCAACCTTCCTTGTGGTGATCGTTGCGATATTCGTGCTGATAAACGCCCTGTTTACCATTCAGAACGCCATTGAATCCCGGCGCTTCGGGATCCGCCGCTGGTGGCTGTTGCTCCTTGGCGGAATCCTTGCCGCCGTGTTCGGCATCATCGCTCTGACTCAGCCGACGGCAAGCAACCGGTTTATCCTACGGATGATCGGAATTGCGCTGATGACCGACGCTTTGCAGAACATCATTGTTGCCGTGATTACGCTGTACCACCAAAAACACTCATAATTTTCTGTGCGGAGGGTGCCGCCAAAAAGATTATAAAAAAGAAAACGGAGGATTTTTACCATGTACAAGATGAAAGAAGTCAAGAGAGCCATTCACCGTGACCGGGATCTGCGGAGCCTGGTCGTGAAATCGGGAACCAAGGATGCCATTCTGCTGGACATTACAAACGACCGCCTGCCGGACATTGCCATTCTGGACATGACGGGTGACGGCTACGTGGATTCCATTGCGCTGGATACCGACGGAAACGGATATTTTGACACGCTTCTGACCGATACCGACGGAAACGACATTCCGGATACCGTGATTCTCGGAAATCTGAACGAGGGCAAAATTGATGCGGTGATTCACGGCGACGACGTGGAAGATGCGATCGTGGACATTGTCAATCAGATCCTCTCCGCCGTTATGCTGAATCTGTTCACGGTTGCGGCAGTGCAGGCTATGGCAGACGACATCTGCGAAAACCTGGTGGAAACGGCAGAGGCGCTGGAGCGTGCAGACCGGGAAGCGGCAGAGGAGCAGAAACGCCGGGAGCTGGAGGAAAAGCGCATCAAGGCGGCGGCAGACCGGGAAGCCCGGATCGCCAAGCTGCGTGAAAAGGTCAGCGGCATTGTGAAGAAGAAAGAGAAATAAGAGGGGGAGAGCGGGGGAAACTTTTCTGGAGAAAAGTTTTCCCCGTGCCCCTTTCAAAAGACTTTGGAACAAGGGTCAGGGTGGATGCTGACCCGGGGTTTTACCGTTGCAGGGGTGTGGTCAAGGGTTGGTGCGCTCGGCGTTTGGAGATCCCGACCTGCGGTCGCCCTCCGGGTTCGACTCCGGGCTTCGCCCTCC
>ENA-ORMN01000588-ORMN01000588.1-human-gut-metagenome-genome-assembly--contig:-NODE-588-length-42222-cov-4.651837_pt1 | contig 42222 bp, 29 predicted proteins | sample MGYA00242102_ERZ508993 | MGnify/ENA primary metagenome ERZ508993 (study PRJEB26280, sample SAMEA2338770) | human gut metagenome | biome: human gut; feature: human-associated habitat; material: faeces...
AAGAGCGTTGCTGCCTAGGCTAGCCCCTTGTCACACAAACTACCGAAGCCTCAGAAATAGAAGTTCAAGCCCATTTTTTGATTTACAGAAGATCGTTTGAAGAAAGAAGAGAATTTTTTGAAGCTGGAGATTGCTGACGGGGTGATTTTCGATAAAGCATTTATTAACAATATAACGAGCAAGGACAGGAGCATCACAATAGTGGTTCATGGCAACCTCCCTTCATAAGGTAAGTAAAACATTTTACTTTAGTTTGAGCGATAATCAACCATGATCTTTTGCGGTGTCATTGCCCAGTGCTTTTCTTCTCGCAATGGGCGCCGATCTGTTCAACACGTTACAATCTTCAAGTACGAAAACGGCCGCGGCAACCTAGAAAAGAGTACTAATGCAGATAGCTGTAGCAGGAATGGGATATGTCGGTCTTTCGTTGGCTACGCTGTTGGTGCAGCACAACGATGTGCCCATCTTTGGCGTTGTGCCGGAAAAGGTGGTGCTGCTGAACCAAGGTAAAAGCCCCATTGCGGATGAAGAGATCGATCGCTTTCTGCGCCAGCGTAGCGAAGGAACCCTTCAGCTGAACCTTGCGGCAACTCAAAGCGAACGCGAGGCATACGAAAATGCGGATTTTGCCATAGTCGCTACGCCGACCAACTATGATCCGCAAAAGAATTTTTTCGACACATCGAGCGTCGAGGCGGCCATCAGCGCAATTCGCGCTGCAAATGAAACCGCATGGATCGTGATAAAGTCCACCGTCCCTGTTGGCTATACCCAAAAGCTATCTGAGCGTCTAGGCGACGAACGCATAATATTCTCTCCTGAATTCCTGCGCGAAGGCAAGGCTCTTTACGACAATCTCCACCCTTCGCGCATAGTTGCTGGTTCGCCAAAGGGAAATGAAGCGCAGCAGGCAGCGGAAGCTTTTGCGGATCTTTTGCTGGAGGTGCGGCAGCTGGGGAAATGGAGCGCAGAAACGCTGATTGCAGCATCGGCATACCTGTGCTCTTGTGCGGGGCGACGGAGGCTGAGGCAATAAAGCTATTCTCCAACACCTATCTCGCCCTCCGCGTTGCGTATTTTAACGAGCTCGACACCTATGCGCAGGTTCGGAGGCTTGATGCAGCCAACATCATAAAAGGCGTTTGCCTAGATCCGCGTATTGGCGACCATTACAACAACCCAAGCTTTGGCTACGGCGGTTACTGCTTGCCGAAGGACACCAAACAACTTTTGGCGAATTATCAGGACGTTCCTCAAAACCTCATCTCTGCAATCGTGGAGGCGAATCGCACTCGCAAGGATTTTGTGGCAGAGGAAGTGTTAGCCCGTGTTGATGAGCTCCGCAGCAATGGCATTGAAAATCCGATAGTCGGCGTATACCGCCTGACCATGAAAAAGGGCTCCGATAATTACCGTGCATCGTCCATCCAGGGTGTTATGAAACGAGTAAAAGCCAAGGGGATCACGATGGTCGTCTACGAGCCGACCATCAGCGACCCTACCTTTTTTGGAAGTGGAGTCCAGAACGATCTCGAAAAGTTTAAGAACGATTGCGATCTGATCATCGCTAATCGCTGGAACACAGACCTGGTTGATGTTGCTGAAAAGGTTTACACCTGCGATTTGTTCAAATGCGATTAAGCGAGCTGAGCGTGAGTCCAAGTGCCTCCTGCCCGGAAGTTATTGCAATTGCCCCCGTATTCAATCCCTTGTCGTGTCTAGAAGATCTTTGCGAGTCTTTGTCCTGACAGGGATATCAGGGAAGAAAATGAGTCGTTTTTGTTAACGATGGATCGAGCGATGGGTCCGTCGGAGTGCTTGGGGAAGTCCAACAAATAGAAGGTTTTGAGAAAACGGTTCTGACACAGAAGCACGGGGCTTATCTTTCGCAAGGAATCATGGACTTGCGTGGATTGCCGAGGTGAAACCAGATTTCAGCGGTTACGTGATGCTCCTCGATTCGGACGATTTCCTTTTGCGTAACGCCCTTCAAGCGCCTTTTTTGAAAACGAGCAGTTGGCAAAGGATTTCGGTAGTTACTCCACCTACTATGAAAGAAGCAGTGCATGTAACGGCGCGTTCGCTGGCCTCGAATATCTGGAAGAGTGCGTTCGGCAGGGAGACTTTATCCCAAACGCATATATGCAGTTGTTGTCCTATCCATTTCTGGAAAAGCATGGCATCCGTTTTTCGAAGGGATCATTCACGAAGACAACCTGTTTACGTACACATGCTTTCTTTGTGCTGAGAGGGTGGCTCTCCTAAATAAGCCACTCTCTCAGCGGAGAATTCGTCCTAACTCCATAATGACCAGCCATCCTCTTCCTGAAAATGTGGTTGGCATATTTTCTATGCGGCGAGCAGGTGCTGTTCATGGCGTCCCAGACGAGTAGCTTGAAGAAAGGTCAGAGGGAAGCCTTTTTCTCGATTGTCGACACATGGTTTTCCGCTGCTGCTGATTATTTGTCTTTATTGGGGGGGAGGGGGAATCGTGGGGTTTTGGATATCCCGGATGCGGAATTGGAGATTCTTTACCGTCAAACCGTTTTGATTAGAGCTATCGACCGGAAGTCAGCGTCTAGATTTGCGGAAACGCAAGGACGGAAGGTCGTTCGGAGGGGCACGAGCAGGCGAGACTCGAGCTATCGCAAAGCAAATCTTTCAAGATAGGTAGGGCAATAACGGCTATTCCCAGAAAGCTGTTGGGGAGGTAGCTGTCCAACAGCCCTCCGGATCGAGCGATTCTGGATGCGTGATGCCCGTATTTCCTTAGCGTTTTTTCGGTGGCGTGTGGCGGCGGTTCAAGAGTGAAAAAGAAAGAGAAAACGGCGATCGTCTTCATTTTCCGCAAAAACCGTGCAGGCTGGCAAGCGTGCGCCAATACCCTTTACAATGAAACATCGTGATTATTTAGGTCGCGTTGGGTGCCAACCGCAAAGGCACCGGCCCCTGCGCAACCACTAAACGATAAGGAACTGCATTAATGCCAAATATGCTTTCAAGCGCTAATGCCAGAAGGAATTGGTTCACCATAACGTCCCTTGTATCCAGGGATTTCAAGCTGAAGTACCGTCGCAGCGCCCTGGGCATTCTGTGGTCGGTTCTGAACCCCTTGCTCATGATGATCGTACTTTCCGTTGTGTTCAGCACATTTTTCAAGTTCAGCATAGAAAACTACCCGCTGTACGTAATCCTGGGCAACGTTATGTTTGCCCTCATGGCCGATTCCACTTCAGGCGCCATGAACTCAATCATCGAATCTTCTTCGCTTATCAAGAAGATCCGCATCGAAAAGCTCATATTCCCGCTTGAAAAAGTGCTGTTCCAGCTGGTGAACTTCTGCATTTCACTCATCGCGGTAGCCGCGGTAATGATCTTCTTCCAGGTTATGCCGCACGTTAGCCTGTTTGCCCTGCCGCTGCTGCTCCTGTACGTGGTGCTGTTCAGCGCGGGCGTGGGCATGGCGCTTTCCGCCCTTTCGGTGTTCTTTCGCGACGTGTGCCACCTGTGGGGTGTCGTTATCACCGCATGGACGTACGCCACGCCGCTGTTCTACCCCGTAGAAATCTTGCCTGATTGGGCGGCGCCGCTTATGCAGTACAACCCTATGTATCACTACGTAACTTACTTCCGTGACCTTATCCTGAGCGGCACGGTGCCCGGCTTGCAGGAAAACCTGCTGTGCCTGGGCATGGCGGTGGCTGCGTTTGCTATCGGTCTGCTTATTTTCAAGAAGACCGAAAAGAAGTTCATTCTCTACGTTTAAGGAACAACCATGCCCGAAAACGTGAATACCAGCGTTCTGGAAATCGAATCTGAGCTCGCCGACGATTCATCGAAGAAAACCATGATCAAGGTGGACCATGTGTCCATGATCTTCAACATGGCAAGTGAGCAGCTGAACAGCATCAAGGAATACGCGATTGCCGCCTTGAAGCGCGAGTTACGCTTTAAGGAATTCCGCGCACTCGACGATGTTTCCTTCGAAGTGAAGCAGGGCGACGTGTTTGGCATTCTGGGCACGAACGGTTCCGGCAAATCCACCATTCTGAAGATTATTGCCGGCGTATTGGAGCCCAGCAAAGGGTCGTGCACGGTTAATGGCAACATTGCTCCGCTCATCGAGCTTGGTGCGGGCTTCGATATGGAGCTTACCGCGCGCGAAAACATCTACCTGAACGGCGCGCTTCTGGGTTATTCGAAGCAGTTCATTGAAGAAAACTTCGACGACATCGTTGAATTTGCCGAGGTGGAAAAGTTTCTGGACATGCCCATGAAGAACTATTCTTCCGGCATGGTGGCGCGCATTGCCTTTGCAATTGCTACGGTTATCGTGCCCGAGATTCTGATTGTTGACGAAGTGCTTTCCGTGGGCGACTTCATGTTCCAGAAGAAGTGCGAAGACCGCATCACAAAGTTGATCAAAGAACATGGCGTGACAGTGCTTATCGTTTCGCACAACAATGACCAGATTGAGCGCTTGTGCAACAAGGCGGTATGGATCGAAAAGGGTCATTTGCGCATGGCAGGCACGGCAAAGGAAGTGTGCCAGACCTACCGTGTGCTGGGTGGTCATGTGGGCAGCAAGGAATCGGAGCAGATTGTGTTTGAAACCTTGCAGGATCCGAAGAAGCCCGATATGAGCGGCATCGAATCCATCGAAGCGGACACGCGTTACGGCATTGCGGCGAAACTTTCAAGCCGCTGCTATCCCGACGGAGCCAAAACTGCGATCCTGGCTTCGGGCGAGCACGAAATGGTGCCGCTGATTGCGAATGGCCTTGCGGGGGCATTGGATGCGCCGATCCTCCTTACGCAGAACGAAAGCGTGCCTGATATTACGGCACAGGAGCTGACCAGGCTCAATCCACAGACGGTGTACGTGCTGAATGGAGGTACGCTGGATGTGGATGCGATAACCAAGGAAGCAGCTTCTTCCGTTCCTTCCGCTTCGGTAGAAGTGCTGGAAGGCGAAAACGCTTGCAGCCTTTCGTGGTCGATTTTTCAGTACGGCGAAGAAAAGGGCCTATGGGGTTCCGACGTTGCCCTTACCTACGATGGCTGTTTGGGCGATTTGGTGTCGCTTTCGCCTTATCTTTTCTCGGAAAAATGCCCGGTGTTGGTGAAAGATGCTCACGATGAAATTCCTTCCTGGATGAAGGAAGCGTCGCTCGGGTCGAAAAATGTCCTTGTGGTGAGTGGGTACAAGTCGTTCACTGAGGAATCGTTGACGTTTGTTGGTGAAAATGGGGTAACGATGACGAGGTTCGTCGGTAGCGACCCTTATGACGCCAACGAAAAGATCAACCTTTGGATAAACAACCACAAGAAAGAGGAGTCTCCTCTTTTGCTTGTTGTTTCTATCTGGAATCCGCAGGATGCCCTTGCCATTGCCTCTTATGCGGCAAAAAACAATGCCTGCATTATGCTGGAGGACCCTCAAAATCTCGACAGCGTAGCCCACGGCATTCGCTATTTGAAGCGTTTTACAGGAAAGATCGGATTTGTCGGAGACAAATCGCGTTTCAACGATTTGGACAAGGCGCTTCTTGCGAAAGCTTGTTTGGGTAGCCGCTAGTTCGAGATAAACGCCTTTAACGCATCGCGTACAGCTGGATCGCTGAAGGCGTTTTCGGTGAAATGGCTGTGGCCCAGAATGTCGTTTGGAAGATACGGCCAGCCAGGGTAACACTCGTCGGCTACGGCTATTGCGTCGTTCGGGACATTGATGCTGCCATTTTCGAACGGATGCGGCTTTGCCGGAAGCATCATGGACAGAGGCCATAAGGTCCTTCTCCACGGCGCATCGTAGATGTTATCTATGCCGTAGGCGATAGCGGTGGCTTTGTCCTTGTCGCATAGAATCCCTTTTTCATGCGCCATATGATGGTATTCCTGAAACAGCTCCTCGATAGTTTCGATTTCAGGGCGGGCTAAGCTATCGTCCTGATCTTTTCTTGTAATGGGGATTCCTTGGGCTATTTCGCCACTATCCTCGGAGTACAAAAGACCCCTTTCCGCCCAGTAGGGAAGAGCATTCATCTTCTCGGAGAACGCGGTCATCAGCTCAAGGCGAAGGTTTCTGTATTGGTCATCATTTTCCTTGCTCGACGACGGCGCCCAGTCCCATATCGAAACATCGATAAAGCAAGGGATGTTTTCATTGCGGCTGCTGAATCTAAGCTGCCTGCAAAAAACATAGCCGTCATAAACGAGCGTTAGCTGGTAATTGGGGTCTGAATTGCATAGGGACTGAAGCTTTTCAACATCTTCCCTCATCATGCAAATATCGATGTCGTCATCCCAGGGGATAAAGCCATTTCGCGAAAGTGTGCCAACCAGAGAGCCATAGGCTGTCCAGTACGGCAAGCCGGCCTTTTGGCAGATGGAATCAAGCTCGAACATCAATTTTGCATTTGCCTTTTGCATGATGCGAGCATCGCCTTCGGCTTCAGGCATCAGAGAGAAAATTCTACGGCGAATTTCAGCAGGAGAGTCTTCCGGATAGGCTTTTTTCATCAGTGCTTCCATGCGCAGTTTGTTGCGCTCCGCTTCAGTCCTTAGGGAAGCGTCAATAGCGTCGTATTTTGCATTAAGGTTTTCATTGATCCCGTTGTCCGCTTGCTCGATGCGGCGAAAGAGCTCATCTTGCTTTGATTTAATATCGAATAGTTCATCTTTGACTAGATCATTTTGCGTCATAAAGTGCTTTTCTGCCGCATGAAAAGAGCGGGAGGAGATAGGCAGAAGGCTTTTGAATTTGTTGATAAGAGACATATGACCTCAAATTCATACTTTTGCTTTTTTGCCATTTTACATTGGAAACGATTTCCTTGAACAATACATGCTACTGCCGCTCATTTGGCGACTGGCTTAAATATTGTTTTGCTCGACGCTCCGAGTCCGATCTTGTGTGAATCTTCTGTATGATGTTAAAAAACATGTGTTTAATGAAAGGCAATTCGTATGTCAGTCGGAAAAAAGCTGCTAAGCGTATTTTTCTCTTTCACTCTAGTTATGGGTCTTCTTCCTTATTCGGCATTTGCGGACTCTTTGGATTCGAGCTCGGATTCAACCAAGTCCAGCTCTGATGCAGCGACTTCCAATGAGTCCGAATTCGCGGATGGCGGGGTTGCCTCAAAGCCGGATCCAAGCGATTCCGAGGGCGGAATGGATTCCAATGGTTCTGTCTCTGGCGGGGAAGATGCTGAGTTTGGCGTTGGTGATGAATTCGCCAACGAGCAGGAAATGTCTGCCCCTGATTATAGTGATGGCAAGCTGGCAATTTGGGCTGATGGCCTTGATGATCCTTCCGACGTCACGGATGTTTACCCGCCTGACACTAACGAAATTGAAGCATACGCTAACGGCTCTAACCTTCAGCCAATGAGCTTCAGCTCTGAGATGCTGTACTTCTGCAAATATGAGAGCAGCTGCAATTATGACCAGGGCCTTAGCTCGGGCGATGGTTATCATGCCATGGGCTATTTCCAATTTGACAACAGGTATGGCCTGGGCAGCTTCCTGAAGGCTGTGTATAACTACAACCCTTCAACTTATAGCGCTTTAAAAGTCATTGGCGATCGATACGGCTGGAATGTGACGGGCGCAACGCGTTCTAATGGTGCTTTCACCCAACTGGGCAATGACCTCAATGCCGCGTGGCATGCTGCATACAAGGCGAACCCCACCGAGTTTTCAAACTTGCAGAATGGCTGGGCTTACATTGATTCCTACAACGGGTCGTTAGGTGCTCGTGGTTGCCTTAAGGCATTTGGAATCAACTTGGACAATCGCCCCGATTGCATTAAGGGCCTTTGTTGGGGCATGGTCAACCTGTTTGGTGCAGGAGGCGGCGCCTCATATATCAACAATGGTAATTATTATGGTGCAAATTGGTTCTTCAAGAATTCCGGCATCAATGACTCTATGTCGGATGAAGTTTTTGTAACTACTCTCTGCGACTATGTCGTCAATAACGTTGCGAAGCGTTATCCCAAACAATCTATCTACTGGACCGGTTGGCAGAATCGGTACAAGAGCGAAAAAGCTGATTGCTTGAGGTACATCTCCGAAAATAAAACCAACACCTTAGTCGAGCCAGACCCTTCAACCTATAAGATCGCGTACACCTCTCATGTGCAGGATTATGGCTGGCAAGATTGGAAAACCGACGGAACTTCTTCAGGGACAAGTGGCCAATCAAAGAGACTCGAAGGCATAAAGATAAAAACTGGCGGTTCGATAAATGGTGGGGTTAGCTACAAAACTCACGTTCAGGACATAGGCTGGCAAGATTGGGTTCAGAATGGTGAACTGGCTGGGACCTCGGGGCAGTCAAAGCGATTGGAAGCCATTCAGATTAAGCTTACCGGCAGTGCTGGAGATTCGTTTTCAGTGTGGTATCGAGTGCATGCCCAGGATTACGGTTGGCTAGGTTGGGCTAAGGATGGCGATAGCGCGGGTACGGAAGGGTTGTCGAAGCGTCTGGAGTCGATAGAGATTATTGTGCTTCCAAAGGGCCAGGTTCCAGACGATTATGATTCCTCCGTTGGCGCAATGAAGAAAAAGACCCTTTCCTATTCCGCTCATATTCAGGATTATGGAACCCAAGCCGATTTTTCAGATTCTGTCGATGAGCCGATCACTCTAGGCACTACTGGCGAAGGGAAGCGTTTGGAGGGGCTTACCCTTCAGCTTGACGGCGACCTTTCGCAGTTGGGGATTTCCTACGGGGCACATATCCAGGATATAGGTTGGCAGGAAGACCGCTCTAACGGTTCTTTTGCTGGCACTACGGGCCAGTCGAAGCGGATCGAGGCGCTTCATATCGCTTTAGGTGATAGCTCGGGTTATAGCATTTGGTACCGTGCCCACGTCCAGGATTACGGTTGGCTTGGATGGGCAAAGGATGGTGAAAATGCTGGTACTGTAGGGCTATCTAAGCGTATGGAAGCCATAGAACTAGTGATTATGCCAAAGGGGCAGACGCCGCCCGGATATGACCCCTCGGTTGATTCTGCAAAAACCTCTATCCTTGAGTACTCGTCGCATATCTCTCAGATTGGAACTGTTTCCGGTGTAGCAGATAACCTATGTGCTGATATTGTTCTGGGCACAACAGGGCAATCAAAGCATCTCGAAGGGTTTAGATTAGGCGTTTCCGACTCAACGAAGAACATTGGTGGTTCTATCGAATACCGTGCTCACGTTCAAGACATCGGTTGGCAGGATTGGCAAGCAAATAGCTCTTTTGCCGGGACGTCTGGCAAGGCAAAAAGTATCCAAGCAGTTGAATTTAAACTTGACGGGGAGATAGCGCAAAAATATGACATATTTTACCGAGCGCATGTCTCTAATATTGGGTGGCTTGATTGGACGAAAAATGGCGACTCGGCAGCTGGTTCGGTAGGTTGCTCAATCCCAATCGAGGCGGTTGAGGTAGCGATTGTCCCCAAAGGAAGTTCGGATGCTCCTTCGGTGGGCGCAACGCCTCTCCTCGATTCATCGCTTTTCCCTTCCATCAACTGCGAGAGTCAGTCTGCTGGCTGGGGCTGGGGGAAAACTAGCGAAGGGAGCGTTGCTGGAGCCATTGGTCAATCCAGGGCATTGGTTGGCATGGGTTTATCCGTTTCGAACGATAGCGCAATAACTGGTGGAATTTCATACCTCTGTCATTTTGCAAATGCTGGTTGGACCTCGTGGTGTGGTAACGGAACCAGAAGCACAAGTAGCGGCAATGCTATTCAAGCAATGAGGATTGAGCTTACTGGCAATTTATCGAATTATTTCGACGTATACTATCGCACTTATGTATCTGGCTATGGCTGGATGGGCTGGGCGAAGAATGGCGCTGCTTCTGGAACAACTGGATTAAATATGAATGTGGAAGCGTACCAGGTAAAGGTTGTTGCAAAGGGCGCTCCCGCTCCTGGGGTAACGGCGAATAGCTTTTCCGACAGTGATGGTTTTCTTGGGATGCCACCAGACCGCAAGGCGATGCGTGACAGAATCATTGGCTACGGTAGTGGTACGCAATGGCTGATTGCCGTGGATCGTTCAACTCATAAGGTTGGTGTATTTAGGGGTGGCGCTGGCAGCTGGTCTCTCCAGTATTATTGGAGTTGCGTGACTGGCGCACCTGGTTCGCCGACAATTACCGGGTCGTACAGAACAACCGGCTTTAAACGTCCTGTTCTGAGCACTGATTCTCGCGCTCGCTATTGCACGCAGATCTGGGGCGGTTACTTCTTCCATACCATTCTTGCCTCCGAAAGCGAATTGGGCCACAGCTTGTCGCATGGCTGCTTAAGGATGGCTTATCCTAGTGCACAATGGATCTACAATAATATCAATGCTGGTACTGCAGTCGTAATTTATAATTAGCCATTTGCATGGAGCAGTATAGTGGACCTTCTATATATTTTAACAGACTCCAGAAAGGTAACCCCGTCCTCCCGAATTTGAATCAGCTTCGAATTCGTTGACGCGTCGATTTCCGTGGAGTAATTGGACGGACCCTTGGAATCAAGCTGGCAAGGATTGCTGCTCATGCCCCACCGGCGACAAGTTGCAGGTGGGGCGATTGTTTTCCCTGATATTTATGGTGCATATTGGTGAACTTAAATATCTCTTACCTGGGCTCTATTTGTGTATAGTACTTGCGTTCAATCGGCAGCTGCCTTTTTCGGGGTCTTGAACAGCGATTCTATGACAGCATTGTTGCAGGAGCGGTCCTTATGAGGCAACGGCTAACGAATCCACATCTCTCAAGCCCTCTGTAGATTTTTCTCGTTAATCCGCGGTGATACTTGCCAGATGACTATATTGCGGGTGACAGATCCAGATGGGGCGCTAGTAGAGCCAGTCCTCCCTTATCGGTATGTAGGTGATGTCGTCGCGCCGCACGGCGTTTCTGCTTTGCGAGGAGAAATACCCGCGCTAGATATTTGAGGCCGTCCGATGTTTTCTATCTCTTCGATATTTCTTGGGAGCCCTGAAGGAATCAGCCCCTTTCTCGCTTTCATGCGCTGTACCGACTCGAGATCCGCTTTGATGTCGATCTTGCTAAGATCGACTCGAATCGCCTAAATTCGTAGCGGCGGTTGCTGGAACGGAAAACGTCCTCGACGAATGGTTCTAGTGTCCCGCAAACCAATTGCCTGGTCGATTTCGATCAGGCAATGAATGTATTGCATTTGTCTCTGTTGGTTTCTAAAATCTCACAGGCCTTTTTGATGCTCGTCCCCGTTGCCTCCGGCCCCTATGGACTCGAACTTCACTTTCGGGCTTGTTTTGCTCGGTACCTTTTCAGCGTCGCGCTCTCCTTATAGACTTCCTTGTTTCCCTTGTTGGGTCTCAGGGTCTCGTGGTATTTCTTGACGATGGATCTGCCGACACAAGGAACACGCCCTCGTCCGCGCTTCAATGTCTGCCTTCCCTGAGGATTCATCATGGCGCGTCGAGCCGGTCAGATATTTCCTTGACAGGGATTTTATCCTCAGCGCCGGCTTTTCGGCGGAGAGATCGAATTGCCTGTCGTAAGGTTATCCTGGAATGGTCTGAGCATTCTTCCAATCGGATCGTTTGATTCTTCGTGCCTATTGGATTGTTTCGGTCCACGCAGATGGCATAGGGCCTGTCAACAAAAATGGGGAGATGCGGATTTAAAAGCTATTCGCGGGAGTTTGCAGAGGCCCTGATGTGCTGAGGTAAACCGCGCGAGTATGGCAGCGCATTTGGCCCAACGACGCATTTCGAGGGGGGCTGTACCGACGGCTAACATAATTTGCGTACAGCTTTGAGGTGCTGTCATCATAGTCGTGACATCTATGTCTGGAGAGGTGCGAGCGCTTTGGTTTCGAGATCCCTTGATTGTACGAAAACTTAAAAAACCACTCGCAAACCTAAATATAATTTATTGCTTACTCATTTTTCTGCAGCAAAATCAAAGAATGGATGAGAGTGAGAGACGTAAGATCTTGTTGAGGTAAGCTTTCGAGGTAAATAGCAACCTAAAGGCGTATTTTGCACTTTGCACAAAGCGTCTGCTTTTAATCAAGGAAAGGGTTTGATTAAAAATCGCATTTGCTTTCGCATAGCGGTCCGCTTTCTCTCTTGTGTCTCTTGCATCTACATATTTTTTAGCTTCTTCGAGATTGGCGAAACTATCATTTGCATAAGCGCGTGTTATAAAAACCTGATATAGATACTGTCTGTAGAGGGATGATCTTGAGATGCTGTCTGAAGTCATTCGGTATCTTAAGACTACAGAGTCGCAATTCCCGATTTTTTTCCTAGAAAGTGATGCACGGATCAAAAAATCATAATCCTCGCATAGGGGGATATTCCGATAGCCGCTAGCAAATACCGATTTTGTGCCAAACCAAGTAGGATGTGGGACGCAATTGTTCCAGCGAAGAGCCTTCTCGACAGACTTCGGCTCCATGGGGGGTTGGGGGATGGCATAAAGGTCTTTTCCTGTTTCATCCATAACCACCATGCTGCCACCAATGAGATCAAGTTTGTATTTGAGAAGGTATGCGAGCTGCATTTCGATACGTGCAGGTTCGGATACATCGTCTGCGTCCATTCTGCATATATAATCTCCCTTTGCGATTTTGAGGGCTTTATTAAGTGAGTTTGCAAGTCCTAGATTATGTTCGTTTTCAACAATAACAATGCGTCGATCTTTTGCTTGCATTCGGTAGAGAAGCCTCTTGACAGGCTCATTTTCGGGCCAATCGACAATGATAATCAGTTCTAGGTTGCGGTATGTCTGACTGAGAATCGAGTTGATGGCTTCTTCCACATAGTTTGGATTTTCCTTATATGTGGACATCACAACAGAGACATCAGGCATTAAAACCCCTTTCTATGGGAATGGAAAATGTAGTGGGTTAAATACAGTTTAGCTGCTTGGCTAAATTTGCTTGTATTGCGGAGGGGGGGTAGATTAGGGAAAACAATGGGCCGAGATACATTGCGACGAATATTTAGGTATGAATCGGAAAGCAATGGTGCTAGAAAGTCCTTGCTTTCCGATTAGGGATAGGCTGCTGCACGTTTTAATTTAGGAAGTAAGCCTCGAAGTCATGGCGTATCCTGTCTTTTTCTGGGGGCAGCTGCATGTAGTCGCCAAATTGAGCTGTGAGAACTCCGTCATAATTTTTCGGTGCATAAAACTGTTTTCCACAAAAGTCAATCAAAATCGAATTACGCCAAAGGGATTCATCGAAAACGTGCTCGATGCTGTCCGCCCATGTGATATCCATCAGGAGATGCCCTTGCGTCGGCATCCCCTCTTCGATTTTCTGCATTTGGCGGGATAGGGCAATTGGGTTCTTGCCCGCAACATTTAATAAGGTTTTCGCAATTTTGGCGAAGGGAGCAATTGCCTTGTAGCGTGGAGTGCGGAAATCGCCGCAGACTGCAAGCTTATTAATCTCCCTCAATTTCTTGATTCGCTTGTATTTACGCTGTGTTATTGAAAAGTCAGAGTCGCAGTGTGATAAGCGAAAGACATCAACCCATAGTCCAATAGCGTACTGTCTATCGATGTCTTTCTCATAGGCAATTGTTGACGTATCAACCACCTTGATGAAAGGGTAGAAATTAGGCAATTCGGCAGGAAGGAGAAACCTATAGCGTTTTTCCTCGTCGAGGAAGGGTTCTTTCTTTGCATGCTCAAGCAATCTGTCGTATTGACTGTCGATCATCGATATGTCTATATCGTCGTCCCAAGGAATGAAGCCCTTGTGTCTTACGGCGCCAAGAAGGGTACCGTCGGATAGAAAATACTTAAGAGAGTGACGAATGCAATATTCGTGAAAGGCTATTAGTATTTCAAGCAATAATGGCTGAATTTGGTTTACGGGTATCTGAGTCATAATGTTCGTCTTCTTCGTTTCGTTACTATTTTGAAGATAGTCGTTTATTCGAGAGGAATGATCTCAGGTCGTGAAAGACCATGATAGCGATAAGAATAAAGCCGATATAGCCGTTTACACCATATGCAACATTCAACAAAGGGCCATAGGGGACAAAACAAGCAATAAAGCACCCAATTGTCCCCGCAATAACTACTGTAATCTGCTTGCTTCTTTTTGTTGGTGATGGAATATGCTGGATTCCGGACCAAAGAAGTGGTGCTGCGCTTGAATATATGCCAATAAAAATGACAAAAGAGAAGATAGTTCCAGCAAATGGAGAAATGCGGTTTGCCAGTACCGCAGCGGGTATATCTGCGAAAAATAGTATATCTATATTTGATATCAAGGCGATGCAGCATAAGGCGGCAACCCCAAAGATGAATAATGCTGAAATAAATATGCCAATTTGAACTTTTCTTAAATTGTTATTAGCTCCAATTTCGGCAAGAAAAGACGCAAACCACAAGACGACAAAGCCTCCGTATGACATTCCTGAGAGAATAGGATTTCCCCCACCGATCTGCTCTATCTCGATCGCATTCTGACCGATTTTTTCGGCACCTGCTTCAAAGCCCAGAGTAGGAAAGGCGCAAGAGTAGAGAGCAACAGCGAGAAGGCAAACGATTATGATTGGGCCTATTGCGCTTAGGGCTTTGATGATTCCGCTTAAGCCGAATAGGACTGTTGCGATTACGAGAGCGGAAAGAATAACAGCTCCTACTCCGTTGGGCATCCCCCATTGCTGCGACAGTGTTGAGTTTGCCCCGCCAACCATTACAACAAAGCTAATATAGCAAAAAAAAGAAGAGAACAATCCGAATGCCCCTCCGATTGTTTTGCCGCAATAGTTGCGATATATATCTTCTCCACGAGTTATGGACTTCTTGTTTCCGTTTGATGCAAAAGATAAATTAGTATAAAGGTAAATAAGTCCAGCAACGGCAATTACAATCCAGAACACACCCCCATAAGAAGCCTCATATTGAAGTACTTCCTGCATCGTTGCGAACCCTGCTCCAAAGCTATGCATGCAAAGCAGATTACTAGAGCGCTATTGTTTGGCAATTGAACCCCTTTTGTTTATAGGTTTTGTTTCGAAGACGATTTACCGCAAAGTAGTTTTTTGAGGGAAGACCTTACGAAGAAAAGACAGAGAGAGAGGAAGGGGACAGGGTCTTTAGCATTAAAGAAATAAAGACAGTCCGCTGAGAAGATTTCTTTAATCCACTCAAAGGGGGAGATCATTTTGAATCTCATCACTCTTTGCCCGAAGTCAGGTATTTCTGCTATCGCAATATATTTTTTGGGGATATTTGCAATCGATACGTCGTGAAAAGCTCCGTTTACCATTCCGTCTGCCCAGATGAGAGGTAATGGCATGCCGAGCTTTGTTGATGCGTAGCTCCAAGTTGAGTTTCGGAAATTGATCTCAAGGAACCATAGAGTGCCGTTAACATCCTCCAAGAATTCAACTTCAAATATTCCCTCAAAGCCAATTTCTTTCAGCATATTCCGGAGAGCAGATATGGTATTGCCTGACTGAGGCTCTATGACTTCCATTTTCATACTGTAATAGTCGGGAAGTGAATATGTGTATCGTGTTTCTATGGAGACGAATACGTCATTTCCGTTATTGACAGACGCTCCTTCGAGCGTTCTTTCCGTTTCCTTTTCGATGTATTTCTGAATCAGCACTTCGTCTGCCCTTGGGCTAATAAGTGCAAGGGCATCTATTAGGTCGGCTTGATGGTTGCAGACATGGTAATCTTGCTTCCATCCCGTATAGGAAGAAACCGGTTTTGTAATTATTGGGTAGTCTATGTTTTCGGGGATATTCGAGGCGTCGGTGCTGATCTTTTGAACATTCGCGACATTTAGTCCGTGCTTCATTGCAAGCTTATAGAGCACATCTTTGTTTTGAAAGTGAGCAATTCTGCCATTTTGACCAGCGTTGTTGAAGATGAAATCATCTTTCAGCTCATCGTAGTTGGCGTCAAAAAGCCTTACCGAAACATCATCGCATGGTATTAGAATAGGTTTAGGCGTTTGTCCTTTAAAGTTATTGCAAATGAAGTTAAACGCATCACGGTAGCTATCAACTTCTTTGCAATAGCGAATATACCTGCTTGATGATGCTGTCTTCGTTCCATTGATATTGACTATTACCGCAATTGGTCGGATACCGTTTTCTCCAAGGCTTCGAATAACCCCAAGTGGGGTGTAGTGTTGCTCGCCAACCACTATTACGGTTCTGTCTTGATGCGGTGAGGTCATTTGCACGCTTCCTGTTTGAGTCGTAATGTATTTAACCAGTCTATAGTTTAGTTTCTGGGCTTCTCTATCGCAAATCGATGCGAATCTGATTATTTGCCGTGCTATCGACATGAAAAGATGCTCGAAATTTAGAAAGGGACAAAAGATGGGCAATCTATCTGTTCAGGTGCTACTTTCCTTGTATAGGCCAGACGAGGGATTCCTTAGGGAGCAACTCAGGTCTATTGAGCACCAAACCTACTCTGGAATTGAGCTTTTGGTCTATAACGATTGTCCTGATTGTCCAATCGACGAAAGGCTGTTTTCGGATTGCTTAAGCCGAGTGACATATAGGTTTCTCCCTGAAAAGGGGGTTAATCTTGGTTACGATAAAGCGTTCCAGCTTTTGATTGAGTCGTCTGAAGCGGATGCCCTTTTCTTTTGTGATCAGGATGATATTTGGCTACCAGAAAAGGTGGAGGTTTGCATCGACTGTTTTCTCCAAGACTCATCGCTCGCTGTTGTGTCTGATCGTTCTGTGATTGATAGGGATGGCAGGGTGACGTGCCAGAGTGTTCGTTCGGTATCGAAAGAACCGAGCGAAACGTGGGACACTGGGGACGATATTGCGAAATATTCTTTGTATGCAACTTATGCACTAGGCATGAGTATGGCAGTGAGGGGCGATTTTGCTCGTGCCGCAATGCCTGTATCTGATTACACGGGTCACGATAAATGGCTGATCGCTTGTGCCGCAGAAGAGGGCATCGTCTCCTATTGCGATACCCCATTGGTTCAATACAGAAGACACGGCAACAATGTGTCGGGTGTCCTGAAGGGGATCGAGACGAAAGCGGATTACTATCGCTTGAGGCCGAATTGGCAGTTTCATATGGTTGAAGATTACCTAGAAAGATATCCTCATTTCGAGGCTAGAGATGAGGTCCTTAGTTTTTCAACAGCAAGAATCAAAAGAGATCCCAAGGGGCTGTTCAAGTACAGATATCTTGCTCCTGATATTGCTTGGTTTGAAATCGTGCTCTGCTTTATTCCGGGGTTCCTATTTAAGGCGATGGTCGGGTTTGCTCGGGCGATGAAAAATGATGCGTAGAATGCGGAATAATTGCTTTTATACAGGTTGCATCTAGTGGATTGAAGGTCTCGCTTATAGAGACTTTCAATCCACTGCGTTAATCTTCATGGGCGGAATGCCATTAATTGGCAACAAGGCGCCAATGGCAAGTGATTCGCCCTTGGCCACTCTTGCTTGTCACCGGCGCCTTGTCGGATAGCAGAGGCTCGGCCTGATGCCGTTCAGGGTTATTGATCGCTGGCATTAACTTGAATTTCGGGCATGCCAATGTTTAGGCTGGTGTTTATGGGCATTTCGTTTCAAAGTCGTTTGCCCGAGCGATGCGGGTCGAACGCTTTTCTGGGCTTGAAAAGCTGTTTTGCAGCTAACCTTGGGTCTGGTGTTGGAGGCGGGGATGTTGCAAAGACCACCAGACTTTCTGTCGCCAACGATTTATTTACCATTGACTGCGCGGCAGGAGCAAAATCCCATGGTTTTTTAGCGCCGACCGCAGATAACCTGAAGTTGTTTAAGGGTCTTTGCGTTTATGGCAAGGAAAAAGAGATAGCAAATTAGATAAGAAGCAAAAGCGAAGAGCTGGTCCAGCTGGCTGAATAACACGATAAAAAGAAGACTCAGGGGAATGATGGCCCAGGAAAGCATCGAATGGGATAGCCCCATTGTTCTCTCAAGGAGTCTTTCGGTAATGAAACTGCGAAATCCCAAAATTGTTACTACCCCGACAAGGATAAAGGCAATGGAGTGAATGATGTATGCTCCGAGGAGGGTAACCGCGATGCTCGCGCCTAGCGTTAAGAGGTTGATCTCGAGAAGCTTTCTCTCTTTTCTTAATACTTTGAGATAAGTTGCCCCAACGATGTCCATTTTTCCGTCGAAAACACAAATCGGAAATAGGAAGATAAATAGGCTAATGCCCTGACTGTATTCCGGAAGCCAGAGATTAAGCAGGAAAGCAATCAAAGGATAGAGAAGATAGATGACTGGCAGGAAAAGGGACAGACTGTCTCTCAAGAGGCAATAGTATTCTTTTATCGAATCAGCTTTCGATTGCCTTAGGTGGGGGAAGAGCACCATACTGACTTGCGACAAGAACATTAAAAAGAACGTTGCGATCGAAAGTGAAAAAGAAACAACCGAGAAAACCTCGATTCCCCATTTAAGGTCGACAAAGAAGCGCACGACACCGATAATGAGCTGGCCCATAATATTCGACACCATTAACTGAATGCCGACTTTGATGCTTGTGATGCCTTGCCTGATTGCCTTATTGGTTGGCAAAAGCCCCGAAACAAGAAATTCCTTTGCTTTGATCAGGCAGAAGACTAGTCTTGTCGCTCTGGAGAGGCAATAAAGGACGATGTATGGCTCAAAGTCGCAGACTCCTAGCGCTATAAGAATGGTAAATCCCGCCAGCAACACTGCGCTTTCGGCGACACATGAAAAAGAATACGTTTTAGTTTCATTTAGCGCTTGAAAAAGGTATCCCAAAAAAAGCCCAGCGTTGTTTATGGTTAAAAGCGTTGCTGTGGCGCCAACGACGAAAGCTCGTTCGCTATCAAAGGGACCAAGTAATGCAAATCCAAATATGATGGCTGAAAAGCAAAGCTGATAGAAGCAGCTGAACGCAAACTGGGAGTTAATGTTCCTTTTATCAATGTTGCTTCGTGCCTGGCCTCCAAAGATCAAATATACGCCATCGTTAATTCCTAAATGGAAAAAGCCAACGTAGCCTATGTAAAAGATGAAGAGTTGCCAGTAGCCAAAAGCCTCAATGCCGAGAAATTTTGGAAGTATGAGGGTTGTTAACGTGCTAACTAGTACGCTGAGTGCTTGAGCGAAAAAAGCGATGAATATGTCGCTGACGAGCCTGCGTGTGTCCAAGGGATCCTTCGATAAGGTGTGTCATGCCTTCGTTGGCATTTGGATTGCCGTAAAAAATATTATATATAATGAACTAAATTGCGTTTTATAGATAGGTTTACTTTATGCGTACGTTGCTGATCATCCCAGCATATAACGAAGAGGGCTCCCTGGCTTCAACGATAGAATCGCTGAAGGCTTCGTCTTTTGATGGGGATTACCTGGTGATAAACGATGGTTCGAAAGATCGGACTGCTGAGATTTGTCGAGAAAATGAATATCCATTTCTCGATCTACCTGTCAACCTTGGTCTTGCTGGCGCCTTTCAGGCTGGAATGAAATATGCTTATCGCCATCATTATGATTGCGCTATTCAGTTTGATGCTGATGGGCAACATCTGCCTGAATACATTCCTCTGCTAGAGAAAGCTGTCCAGGAAAACGATATTGCAATTGGCTCTCGGTTCGTTAGTAAGAAGAAACCCTCTTCCATGAGGATGCTTGGCAGCAATCTCATAGAAGTTGCCATTAAGCTTACAACGGGCGAAACCATAAAGGACCCTACCTCTGGAATGAGGGCTTTTAATGGTCGAATGATTGAACAAATGGCAAAAGGGCTGAATTTTGGCCCAGAGCCAGATACCGTTTCTTACTTAATCAAACGCGCCGATGCAAAAGTGGTTGAAGTGCCCGTCGAAATGGCGGAGCGGACAGCTGGAGAAAGCTATCTAAATCTTGGAAATTCAGCAAAGTACATGCTTCGGATGACTGTATCTATTCTATTTATGCAGGTTATTCGTAAGAGGATTGGGCGGTAGTTGAGTAATGACTGTAGCGCTGAGAGTGACTTTATTTGTCGTATCGCTTCTGACCTTGGTTTTTATTGCCAAGCGGGTTCGTAGCTCTAAGGTTAAACTTGAGGATTCTATTTTTTGGTTTTGTTTTGCCGTGCTGCTATTGCTAGTAAGCGTCTTCCCTCAAGTGTTTTATGTTTTATCGGATTTGGTGGGAACAATGGCCCCGGTCAATTTTGTCTTCCTGCTTTTTATATTCATCCTGCTTATCCAGAGCTTTAGCTTAACGATGAGGGTTTCTCAGGCAGACACGAAGATCCGTGAGCTAACACAGCAGTTGGCAATTGAGAAATTCGAACGACACATTAACGATGAAAGAAGTGAAAACTAGTCGTCTTCGCTTCTTTCATCGTGCTGGAGGTATTTATGAAAGGCATTATTTTAGCTGGCGGCTCGGGCACGCGCTTGTATCCTCTCACTTCGGTTACCAGTAAGCAGCTGCTGCCGGTGTACGACAAGCCAATGATCTACTATCCGCTGTCTGTGCTGATGATGGCGGGTATCAAAGACATTTTGATTATTTCCACGCCTACTGATCTACCCAACTTTCAGCGCCTGCTGGGCGATGGCTCCCAGTTTGGCGTGTCGCTTTCCTACGCGGAGCAGCCTTCGCCCGATGGCTTGGCGCAGGCGTTCATTATCGGCGAGGAATTTATTGCCGGCGAACCTTGCGCACTGGTTTTGGGCGACAACATCTTCTATGGCAACGGCCTTAGCCGCCACTTGCGCAAGGCGGTTCAAGATGCTGAGACAAATGGCGGCGCTACTGTGTTCGGCTACCACGTAGACGATCCCGAGCGCTTTGGCGTGGTGGAATTCGATGCGGACTACAACGCTGTTTCCATCGAGGAAAAGCCCGAGCACCCCAAGTCAAATTACGCCGTTACGGGCCTGTACTTCTACGACTCCCGTGTGTGCGAGCTTGCCAAGCAGGTTAAGCCTTCCGCCCGCGGCGAGCTGGAAATTACGACGCTGAACCAGATGTATCTAGAGGACGGCACCCTTTCCGTTGTCACTCTGGGCCGCGGCTATGCATGGCTCGACACCGGCACCATGGAAAGCCTCTACGAAGCGGGCGAATTTGTGCGCGCTGTTGAGCGCAGCCAGGATTTGCCCGTGTGCGTTCCCGAGGAAATTGCTTTCGAGAATGGCTGGATTGGCCGTGAAGAGCTTGTGGTTGCTGCGGATCGCTACGGCAAGAGCGTTTACGGTCAGCACCTGAAGCGCGTGGCCGAGGGCAAGATTGCCACGAAGGAGGACTAGGGGATGGCGGACTTCCAACCCAAGAACATCATCGTTACGGGTGGCTGCGGGTTCATCGGCAGCAACTTCGTGCACTACGTGGTAAACAACCACCCTGATGTGCACGTTACCGTGCTGGACAAGCTTACCTATGCCGGCAACCGTGAAAACATTGCCGGTCTGCCCGCCGACAGGGTAGAACTGGTAGTGGGTGACATCTGCGACGCGGATCTGCTGGAGCGCATCGTGCCTGGCTGCGACGCTATCGTGCATTATGCCGCCGAAAGCCACAATGACAATTCCATCGCCGACCCCGAGCCATTCCTGCGCACCAACGTCGAGGGCACCTACCGCCTTCTTGAGGCATGCCGCAAGTACGACGTGCGTTACCACCACGTAAGCACCGACGAAGTGTACGGCGACCTTGCATTGGACGATCCTGCCCGTTTTACCGAGGAAACGCCCTACAAGCCCAGCTCCCCGTATAGCTCCACCAAAGCAGCTAGCGACATGCTGGTGCGTGCGTGGACGCGAACCTATGGTCTGCGTACCACCATATCCAACTGCTCAAACAACTACGGCCCCTTCCAACATGTGGAGAAGTTCATTCCCCGCCAGATCACTAACATCCTGTGCGGCATCAAGCCAAAGCTGTACGGCGATGGCCTGAATGTGCGCGACTGGATCCACACCGAGGATCACTCTTCTGCCGTATGGACTATCTTGACGAAGGGCCGCTACGGCGAGACGTACCTCATCGGCGCCGACGGCGAAAAGAACAATATCGACGTTTTGCATGCCATCCTCGAGGGTATGGGCAAGGCCGCCGACGATTTCGATTGGGTGCGCGACCGTCCCGGTCACGACCGCCGCTACGCCATTGACTCCTCGAAGCTGCGTCGTGAGCTGGGCTGGGAGCCCAAGCATACCGACTTTGCTCAGGGGCTTGCTGCAACCATCGAGTGGTATCGCGAAAATGAGCAGTGGTGGCGACCCGCCAAGGAATCTACCGAGGCAAAGTACAAGGCGCAGGGTCAGTAGGGGGAGTTGGAAATGTCTTTTGAGTTCGAGAAGCCGTTGAGGGCAGAACACACGAATATCCCCGACATGCTGGTGTTCGATCTAGCGGTACACGGCGATTCCCGCGGATGGTTCAAAGAAAATTGGCAGCGTGCGAAGCAGGTTGGCCTTGGCCTGCCCGACCTGGGGCCTGTGCAGAATAACATCTCCTTCAATGCTGAACGTGGCGTAACGCGTGGCATCCATGCTGAGCCTTGGGACAAGTACATTTCCGTGGCAACCGGCAGCGTGTTTGGCGCTTGGGTGGATTTGCGTCCCGGGAAGAGCTTCGGCCAGGTGTTTACCTGTGTTATCGATCCCTCGAAAGCCATCTATGTGCCTCGTGGTGTGGGTAACTCCTTCCAGGCGTTGGAGGATGGCACTGCATACACCTATCTGGTGAATGCCCATTGGTCAGCCGACCTAAAGAAGACCTACACGTTTGTGAACTTGGCAGATCCCGACCTGAACATTGAGTGGCCTATCCCGCTTGAACAGTGCGAGCTTTCCGAAGCTGATAAGGCTCACCCTATGTTGAAGGACGCACTGCCAATGGCGCCCAAGCGCACGTTGGTTACTGGTTGCAATGGCCAGTTGGGCCGCGCGGTGCGCGCGTTGGCTGAAGAACGAGGCTTGGCCGAATGGTTTGACTGTTGCGACATCGACACGTTCGACCTTTCCGACCCTGCAGCTTACCAGGGTATTGACTGGAGCCTATATGGGACGGTCGTCAACTGCGGGGCTTATACCGCTGTCGACAAAGCGGAAACGCCCGAAGGTCGCGTGACTTGCTGGAATGCCAACGCGACTGGTCCTGCGCTCATGGCTCGCGTTTGCACAGAGCATGGCATCACGCTGGTTCACGTGTCATCCGATTACGTATTCGACGGCACTTGTGAACTCCACCCAGAAGACGAGCCCTTTGCCCCGATGGGCGTATACGGCCAGTCGAAGGCAGCGGGCGATCTTGCCGTTGGCGGATGCCCCAAGCACTATATTGCGCGATCTAGCTGGGTGATCGGCGATGGCCGTAACTTCGTGAAGACGATGATGGGCCTTTCGGATCGCGTTGCTGCTGGCGAGATTCCTCAGGTAACGGTGGTGGACGACCAGGTGGGCCGCCTTTCTTTCACTCGCGATATGGCCGAGGGTATTTTCTGGCTGCTCGGCTACCGCGAAGGCGACGTCGAGCCCAGCAGCCCCGCGCCTACAACCTTACCGGCTCGGGCGAGCCCAAGAGCTGGGCGCAGGTTGCGAAGCGTGTGTTCGAACTTGCCAATGGGAATGCCGACAAGGTGGTTCCTGTAACTACCGCAGAGTATTACGCCAGTGTAGAGGGTCCCATTTCGCCCCGTCCCGAGCATTCTGCAATGGACCTGTCCAAGGTCCAATCAATCGGCTTCAACCCTCCCGACTGGGAGCAGGAGCTCGATGGATATGTGAAGACCGAACTCGCGAAATAATATAGCAAAGCGGCAGCTTAGGTTGCCGCTTTGCTATATGCGGGAGCAGTTGCCAAATGCTTTGGGGCTGCAGTTTGTTACCATGTTAGAGTTATTAATCGTATTTGATTTTGGTTTTATGTTTGCGCGTGTGGCTTTCAGGTACGATAGTCGATTTGTTTCTTGGCTATTGCGTTGACGTTTATCCGAAAGGATTAGAAACATGTTGAATTTTGCCGTCGGCCCTGTTCCTTCTGACCCGAGGGTTAGGGCGCTTGGTGGGGAAGACTCCCCGTACTTTCGCACGCCAGAGTTTTCCCAGGCTATGCTCGAAAACAAACAAATGCTGTGCAGCCTTGCTTCTGCGCCAAAGGGCTCAAGGGCAATATTCCTAACTAATTCGGGAACAGGCGCAATGGAGGCAGCCGTTATGGGGCTGCTTGACCCCGAAAAAGACAAAGCGCTTGTTGTGGATGGCGGCAGCTTCGGGCACAGGTTCCGTCAGATGCTTGATCTCCATGGAATTGCGAATGTCGCAATCGAGCTTGAGCCGGGCACTCCGCTTACATCTGGGCATCTCGAAGCGGTTGAAGGCGACTTCACCGCTTTCTTGGTCAACCTTGGGGAAACGTCCCAGGGCGTTTTGTACGATGCCGATCTAATTGGAGCGTACTGCCATGAGCGCGGCCTCTTCCTGATCGTAGATGGAATCAGCTCGTTCCTTGCCGACCCGTTTGACATGGAAGCAATGGGCGCCGATGTCCTTATTGCCGATGCGCAAAAGGCTCTTGCCTGCCCGCCCGGTATTGCTCCTATGGTGCTCGGTCCTCGCGCCGTCAAGCGCGCCCAGACCTTGCCCCAACCATGCATGTATTTTGATTTGGCGGATCTGCTTAAAAATCAGGAACGCGGACAAACCCCATTCACCCCAGCAGTAACAACTCTCCTGCAGATTCATGAGCGCATGTCTCAAATTGTTGCTTCGGGCGGGGCTGCCTCTGCGGTGGCTTCGTGCGCTGCTTTGGCGGAAGATTTCCGCAGGCGTATTGTGGAGTCGGGCCTTCCTTTCGAAATGAGGCTTGTTTCTCCTTCGAATGCTGTTACGTATATTGATTGCCCAGATGTTTCGGCTAAGGCGTTGTTTACCCTGCTGAAGGATGAGTACGGCATCTGGCTATGCCCGAACGGAGGCGCCAAGGCGGATTCTTCGTTCCGCGTTGGGCATATTGGGAACCACCCCCTGTCCGACAATGCTCTTTTGGTGTCGGCTTTGAAAGAGGCCGTTTCGCGTTTGAGTGCTAAATAGATTGGAGCCTTGCATGGTTAAGGTAATTACCTATGGCACCTATGATCATTTGCATAGGGGCCATATTCGCCTCTTAGAGCGCGCTAAGGCCCTGGGCGATTATCTGATTGTTGGCGTCACTTCGGATGACTTCGACAAGCAGCGCGGCAAGATCAACGTTCAGCAGCCACTTGAAGAGCGAATTGCCGCCGTGCGCGCAACCGGCATCGCTGACAAGATCATTGTCGAAGAATACGAAGGCCAAAAAATTGACGACATCAAGCGCTATGGCGTAGACATCTTCACTGTTGGGTCCGATTGGGAAGGGCACTTCGATTATCTTTCCGAGTTTTGCCAAGTCACCTACCTCGAACGCACCCAGGGTGTTTCGAGCACCGAGATCCGTAGTTCAAAAGAGCTTCGCGCTGGTTTAGTTGGCTACACGGCCTACATGAACCGTGTGTTCCATGAATGCGGTTTGGTTAACGGCTTGAAAGTTGCGGCGGTTTGCTCCGACAACATTGGCGACTTCGATGAAGATGTTCTGCGCGTTGATTTCCTTACCTCCAATTACGAAGAGATGCTTGATGCTGTAGATATCGTCTATATCCACTCTCATCCCGATTATCACTATGATCAGGTGAAAAAGGCGTTGCTGGCAGGGAAGCACGTTATGTGCGAATCGCCTATTGCGAAAAGTTCGGACCAGTGCAAAGAGCTTTTTGCGCTCGCAGACGAGTGTAACCTTGTGCTGATGGATTCGCTCCGTACCGCGTATTCAACCGCCTACACCCGTCTTTTGCTGCTAATTAAAGGCGGGCGTATTGGCGAGGTGGTTTCCGTTGATGCGACGTGCACCAACCTCAAAACGAACTTCGGAGCTTTTGCCGACTCAAGTCCTAAATGGAGCAGCATGACGGCATGGGGGCCAACTGCCTTGCTTCCCATATTCCAAATGCTCGGGGTCAATCCAGCAAGGATGCGCATAGCTTCGAAATGCCCTGATGGCAACAAAACCTTTGATGATTTTTCTCGAATTTCCATCGAATATAATGATGCTATTGCGTCTGCAAAAGTTGGCGCAGGTGCTAAATCCGAGGGTGATCTTGTTATATCCGGCACCAAGGGCTATGTATACGTTCCTGCTCCGTGGTGGAAGACAGAGTATTTTGAAATACGCTACGAAGACCCTGCTGACAATAGGCGCTACTTCATCCAGCTCGATGGCGAAGGCATCCGATTTGAATGGGTTCAGTTTTTAAGAATGATTGCCACCATGGCAGATGGTCATACTGGTGAAGAAGCGGTGCGTCGCGAAGGCCGCATAGAACGAGAAGTGTCTTGTGCAATATGTGATGTTGTGTTCGATTTTGAAAACGGCAAAGGCGTTCACTATCTGAGCAAATCCGAGCAGTGAGGACTCGCTAAGCGTGATCGAAGTCTTGTTTTCAAAACGAAAGCTGGCACGGCAAAACATAATATTGAGTAACGTGCGGCATTGAGAGCGACCAGTTGAGCACGTAGTTGATTGCAGTGTATTTTCTAGTCCGTTATTTTATATAGCCTCATTTCGCCCGCTTCGGCAATGGGCTCAAATCCCGGAGTTTGATCGGTGATGCCGTCAATTCCAGTCCATTCTTCTGGTTTATAAGCTGGGTAATACATGCCGATTTCTTTAAAATCTGGCTTAAGGAGAAGGACATAGGAAGCGCCGACTTCGCTTACCGCGCTCCTGACTTCATTGTCGCTGCAAATGTCCTTTAGTCCTTTTCTGATCGCTTTGCTTTCTGGGGTTTCCCCATCCGAGATTCCGTAGTTCGTGTTGAGCCTGTAGTACAGATTAATTCCCGTTTTCCCGTATGCATACATTGATCCGTCGAAGGGCTGATTAATTATCAGCGCGTCTTGCGGGACTGTGTTCATGACCTTAACCAGAAAGCGGGTCTCGTCGTAATCAAGATAATTCCACGCTGATGAGCTCAAGCCTTCTGCGTTGCTTCTTAATTGCTCGAACCCTTGGGATGTTGGAAGAACTGGCATAAATGTCGCTGCCGCAATTGCTATGGAGCAGCTTGCGCTGCACAATGCCGCTGTTATTTCTCCTTGTTTAAAAAGACGATTCAGCAGAGATGAGATTGCACAGATGCCTGCCGTGCAAATAGGGATGGAGAAAAGCCCGCATAAAGCCGCGATCCTGTAGGGATCGTTGTACCAATATCCTCCAAAGAAGTGTTTTGCCGGGCTCTCTGGCATTCCAGCAACAACGAAAAAGATGAAAAGACCTGATAGTAAGGACAAGATGAGCCAGCAATTATCCCTGTATTTGGTAAGTAATAAGGCAATTCCGCAAAGCAGCAGAATGGTGATATGGATTTGAGCAGTTTCGGTTGCGAGGGACCATGTGATGATCGCCTTCAGGCAGTCAATCGAACTATATAAAGGAGGCCAGTAATAGGTTATGGTTGGCTGCAGGAATGGAAGTTTAAATAATAACATTAGCAGAATCGCAAATGCGCCAAGAAAGATAATGCAATTCCTGATTCTTGTTGTGCGACTGATGCAGCTTTCATTGCGACTCCCGTATAGGGCAATTTGCCATAGAAGAAATGGCATCAGAAATACCATCAAGGCAAAGATGCTGTTTGGTTGAAGAAAAGCAAGGCTCGCGATCCCGGAAAGAAACCCAAGGGCGTGCGGGAGAAAGGCAGCCTTATTGCCCGTCTTGCTGAAGGCTGAAATAAAGATCGCTGCAACAAGCATGCATGTGCAAAGGGACGCGCTGTTTGGAAATAAGGGCCAGACGGCATACAACATCCAAGGAATAGCTATTTGGATGACGCAAGCTATTGAGCCGATCGCAATCAGGATATGCTTATCAGGAAAAATAGCGCGTAGTAAAGCGAAAATGGATATAGGAAAAACTATCGAGATAAATGCAAAATTAGCAGCGTTTGCGGCAAGTGGGGCACTTGTTTGAAGTGCGCTTGCCGCGAAAGCCGAAATAAGATGCCATCCAGCTGGATAAAATCCGGTTCCGGGAAATGGGTCGAAAGCTTGATTTCCCAGATACGCATCAACGCTAAGAGTAGACCATGATCCCGATTGAATGAAGCTTTCAATGACGTTGTAGTGAAAGACGTTATCGTAAGTTTGAACGATGGATTCGGGGCCATCGAGGGGGAGAACGTAGGCGTATACGCCGACGGTGAATCCGAGAATAATATAGAGGCCGACAATACCCCAATTTACCCATTGTTCGGCATGAGTGCAGATATGGTGTTTGCGAAGCAGGAAAAGAGCTAATGGGGCTAGGAGGAGGGGAGCTCCGATGGTTTGGGCGGAGGCGAAAATGCCAGCCTGGTTAAAAAATACGCCTATTGTGCAGAGCCAAGCAATTGAGAACAGCGGAGCAAACAAAATGGAATTGAGCTTTGAGAAACTAAGGCTTCTGAAAAAAAAGAAACCTGGAATAAAAAGCAGTAAAATAATGATCGTATATGCGCAAAGAAAGGTGAGCCACATCGAAAACGCCTTTTAGGTTGTTGATTTGCTTATCTTGGCTTTGACCAATCGAGGTAAAGCGTAATTAATTATTATGACATATCAGGAGGAGCTCAGTAGCATGTCAAATTCGTGCCAGGTAAGTATTCTGGTTCCCGTGTGTAATGTTGAGCGGTATTTGCGAGAATGTTTGAGCAGCTTGCTTTCTCAGACTTTAGAGAATATTCAGATCATCTGTATTGATGACGGCTCGACCGACTCTTCTCCTCAGATTCTTGAAGAATTCAGAAAGCGCGACCATCGAATTGAAGTTATCACTAAGCCGAATTCGGGTTATGGTGACTCGATGAATATTGGACTTAGCCACGCTAAGGGTGAATATGTTGGCATCCTAGAGTCGGATGACTTCGGGGATGACAACATGTTTGAGTCGTTGTATTCGTATGCGAAGAAGTACGATGCTGATGTGGTGAAAAGCGAGTTCTATTACCACCGAACTGGCGACGATCCCTCTAAGGATGAGATAGCTGGCAACATGGCGGGTTGCTATTGCGGCTCTCCATTTCAGCCCCTTGATCACCAGGAGATGTTTTTGATGCAGCCTGCGATCTGGAGTGGGCTGTACAGGCGATCTTTTCTTGAAGAAAACGCCATTCGCTTCCTTCGGACCCCTGGCGCTTCTTTCCAGGATACTTCTTTTAATTTCAAAGTTTTTGCTATGGCGAAGCGCGCCTACCTTACGCATGATGCCTTTCTGCACTACCGAATTGATAACGCTAATTCATCGGTTAAATCTCAGGCGAAAGTATTTTGCATTTGCGATGAGTACAAAGAAATGTGGCGCTTCGTACGCCAAAGTGATGAACTGATGACCGCTCTTTCTAAGAGACTTTGCTTTATTCAATTTGGCGGTTATATGTGGAATCTTGGGCGCCTTACGCCCGCACTGCAGCCAAGCTTTTATGAGCGTGTGGTTGAGGACTTTAGTGCTCTAGATAAAGAAGGGCTCCTGGAAGAAGAGTATTTTGATGAGCCCTCTTGGCGCAAACTAACAGAGATGCTGGCAGATTCGCCTTCATTTTTTGCGCAATATTTCGGTCCCAGCGAGGTTGAAACTACCTATCTTCTTTATGCTCCCCAAATGGGATCTAGACCTATTGAGCGTTCCGTTAATGAGATTCTTAGCGCAATAGGGCCAAATGATGAGCTTCTGTTTGTTTCAAATTATTGTGATTCGAAACAAGAAGCTGATTATTCTTCATTGCGAGAAAAGGATGCACGCTTCTTCTATAGCGAAATCTTAAAATGCACCACAATGACTGAGCTCGACCTCTCTAGGGTTCGAGGTGATCGTTTGGTGCTTATCGGGATCGAGAAAACGCCAGCAGCTGGCGAGTTTGGCGAGATAACTAAGGCGATTGCGCAAAAGTCGGAATGGCAGGGTCGTTGTGGAAGGGTGCGGCGATTTGATATCGCCAATGGTGAAATCGGGCCTCTTCCGTCGCTGCTGCCATTGATGCTTCATTGGGATGAGTCCGACATGGATGTGTCTTTGGGCGTATCGGAATCTTGTAGATGCAGCACTATGGAAGACTATCATCGAGCCATTGATGTCGTTGAACGCTGTTTTTCTTGGTGTTCTACACTTGCGCAAACTCAAGGGTACTCTTCGGCCCTGACTGCTTATAAGAAGGTTCTAATCCCTCTTTGGGATAGGTTGAAAAACCAACATGAGGGCTTTTGCTACAACGATCGCATGAAGCTTGTTGGTAAAGACCCGGATACTCTGTCTTCGGGCTTTGCTCTTGAGGAATGCGGGAATAGCGCTGCCGCTGACGGCAACGGCATGCCCCAAGTATCGGTTGTTATCCCTATTTACAATGCTGAGCAATATGCGAAAGAATGCCTGGATTCGGTTTTTGCCCAGAAGAACATTTCGTTTGAGGTCATTTGCGTCAACGATGGGTCAACCGATTTATCCCTCGAATTGCTCGATGCATACCGGTCTTTGCATTCGAATCTTCGTGTTGTTTCCAAGGTAAACGGAGGCGCAGCGAGTGCGCGAAATGTGGGCATGTCTATCGCTTGCGGTGAATACGTTGCGTTTATCGACCCTGATGACTTCTATCCCTCTGAATATACGTTGTCTCATTTGCATGATGCCGCTGTTGCCAATGGGGCGTGTGTTTGCGGTGGATCGTTTAGCTGTCTAAATCCTGATGGTTCACTAGAAACCAAATTTGATCTTGAGTCTTCCGCCTACGAAGTGAAGCAGGAGGGTTATAGATCTTTTGAAGATGATGCGTTTGATTATGGCTGGATCCGCTTTATCTACAAAAGGTCATTTCTTGTCGAGCACGAAATTAAGTTTCCCAGTCTACGATGGTATGAAGACCCTGTCTTTTTCGTTGATGCGATGAGCTGTGCGGGGCAGTACTATTTGATCCCTGAGGTGGTTTACTGTTATCGCGTTGACTATAAAGAACCAGATTGGACTGCCAGGAAGACGCGCGATATTCTCAAGGGGATTGGACACAATATCACTTTCGCGGAAGAGCGGAGACTAGAGCTTTTATATACGCGTTTGGTCAATAGGGTCGAAGGCGATTATCTTGCAGCAATCGAGCAGAATCTCGATGATGAAGAAGTGATGTTTGAGTTGACCAAGATGCAATCGAGTCTTGATCCGTCCCTGATTTCGTTCGACAAGGAAAACGGGAACGCTGTTCATTTTCTGACTCCGCTGAAAACGCTCATGGAGGGTGGTCGACCTACCGCTGTTGTGCGTCTTGCGAAAAAAGCGGAATCGTCTCGTTTCTACAAGTCTGTTCAGCATGTTCGTGAAAAATTCAATTAACCGTAAAAAATCAGGCGTGCTTAAGTGGTTCTGGTTGTTGGTTGGCTAGTCCATGCGCCGGGTTGCTTCGCCTGCCAGGGGTCAAGAATGCGATTTTGGCGCCGATAAATTCCAGCTTTAGATCGAAGGGAGGCTGTATATGTGGGGAAGCTTTGCGCTTGCCACCATGTTTGCTCTGGTTTTGCTCTATCTTCCAGGCTATTTGCTCGGTAGGGTTTATTTTTCTTCTTCGGCAAACTCGCTTGCTTTTGCCCCCGTATTTACGATCGCCCTATTGGTTTTGCTGGGCGTAATAGCTTTTCCGTTGAGTGTCTCCTGGTTTGCTCTTCCTGCTCTTGCGTTTTTGGTAAGTATCATCATCTTTTTGATTTTCCGTAAGCCCTTAGCGCAAGGGACCCGAGGGAGTTGGTTCGTTTTCGGCGCTTATGTTTTGATGGGTGCTCTGACAACAGTTGTTGTTTTTCTGGCGAACATAGATGGGGCAACTTCGTTTTCTGTCCAGACAGACACCACCTTTCATCTCCAATGCGCTCAGGCAATGCTGCAGTCTGGGCATTATTCCGTACTGTCTGCATCTGTGTATCCCGACGTAATCGCTAATGGGAAGGGCGGGTTTTACCCTGCGGCTTGGCATATTGTTACAGCATTGATTTCGGGGGCAACCTCCGTCCCGGTCACTGTTGCCTATAACGCTATAAATTTTGTGATTTGCGCGGTGTCTTTCCCTTTGTCGTCGTGGTTATTTATGTCCCGGCTGTTTGCGAATGACGAAGCAAGCATGCTGGCCGGAGCCATAGTGTGTAATCTATTTGCATGCTTTCCCTGGAATTTTTTGGTTTATGGGCAATATGATGCAAATCTGCTTTCATTTGCTTTGGTTCCCTCCTTTCTTTATGTGGTGCTCTGCGCTCTTGATCCACAAAGCGAAAGGCTTCCCGTTCTTGGTTCGGTGGCTATGCTCGTGGTTGCCGGTTTCTGCCTTGCGGTATGCCAGACCAATGCGTTGTTTACCGCTGGCGTTCTTTGCGTCCCTCTTTTGCTCCAGTTCGCTTGGCGGAAGGCAATTTGCAATGGGGTCGTTTGTGGGGTGCTTGCATCTCTCGCTGTATGCTTTGCGATAGCAGCAGCGTGGTATTTCGCCTACTCCCTTCCATTTATGCAATCAGTTGTGCAGTGTCAGCGCGATGTTTGCGCAACGCATTTCCAAGGGCTTATTAACATTCTCCTGCTTTCGTTTGGTTCGGGAGCATTCGCGCCACAACCGGTTTTAGCTGCTTTGGTTTTTGTTGGTGCGTTATTGATCGTTTTTAGAAAGAGATCCTATTTATGGATCCTTTTCTCGTATTTGATCATCTGCTTCCTTTACTATGTGTGCGCTTCTGTTGACGACCCGATAAGACAGTTATTATGCGGCTTCTGGTATGTAGGGGCGAACAGAATAGGAGGTATGGCGATACTCGCCGCAATGCCTATCGCCGCAGTTTCCCTCGGCTGGGTAGTCTCGCTCTTGACGAAACGCTCCTCAATTTCGGCATTGAAAGCCGGATGCTTTTTATGCACATTGCTGCTTGTGCTCGGTATCCTCTCAGACGCTATTCTTGGCCAATTTGGCTTGAAATCGGGTATGAGGTCTGTCTCGGATAAGATTGACGCGGATTACAAGTATTCAAATCCCGTTGCATTTGACCAGGCGGAACGTGATTTTATTGAGAGGGTAAAGCCATATGTTGGCGACGATCTAGTGGTTAACATTCCGTCGGACGGGAGTGTGTGGCTGTATGGTACGGAAGGCATCAACACTCAATGCCGCACCTTCTACGGTTCTCCTAGCGATGAGTATTGCTTGTTTAAAACATCTCTGAACCAAGTTGCGACAAATCAAGATGTTGAGCGGGCTGTGAAGGAATCTGGCGCAAAATGGTTGCTATATCTTGATGAGTCTGTTCATGCAGGTTCGTTTGATGTTGACGAATGGGAAGGGATTCTGTCCGTAACCGATGATACTTCCGGTTTTGATGCCGTATTGGCCGATGGCAATATGAGGCTATATAGAATCGTGGCGTCGCCCGACCTGGCTTAATTCATCCCCAACACTTTCCCCACAACGGCTTTCGCTCCGTATTTCTCCAGGAACCAGACGGCTCGTAGGCGTATTGCCTGGGCATTGCTTACGGGGTTCCCGCTCAGCGCAACATTCAGCAGCTTGCGGTCGTGCTTCTTCAGCTGCAATGCGCCGGTGCTTTCGTTGCCCCAGAACTCGCGGAAAATACGGGCATATTCGGGCAGCAGCTCATTGCGTACGCCTTCTGGCAAGCAGAAAAGTCCATATAGTACGAACTCGATGGACCAGCTTACAATCTCAGAACTGTATTCCTCCAAGCCGAAGCGCTTCTTCCAGGCGCTGAAAATACGCTGGGTCATGGGTAAGTGCTTGCGGCTTTTGGCCTCCAAGTCGTCATTGGTTTTCGACGTAAGCGACCCTTCGCGCTCGATGCGATACTCGTACAGCTTGTCGCTTATCAACGCAGTTTTCCTTGAATTGGGGTAGATGTCGAAGAAAAACACCTGGTCTTCGCCGAAGGGCAACGCTTCTTCGAAGCGAATGTCGTATTCATCCAAGAACGCTTTGCGGCAAGCGGTGCGAATGTAGGGGGTGCTCTGCTCTTCGAACATCAAGGCAGGCTTGAAGCCGTCATACACCACGTCTCTTGGGCTAAGCTTCAGCGTAATCCAGGGAGTTGCGGCTTCTGCGGGGTTGCAGTAACCGCCAAAGGTCACCACGTCGGCATCGGTTTCGGCAAATGCTTCGGCAATACGTTGGCAGGCATTGGGCGTGAAGCGGTCGTCCGCGTCAAGAAAGCCAATGTAGGTTCCGCATGCCGCATCAATTCCCGCGTTACGCGCAGAGGAAAGGCCGCCGTTTGGCTTATCCACGATAACGATGCGCGCATCTTCCTTCTGGCGCTTTGCCAGGATTTCGCGTGAGCCGTCGGGGCTGCCGTCGTTTACGCAAACCATTTCGATATCGCCGAAGGTCTGCGCCTGCAGCGAATCAAGGCAGGCATCCAGATAGTCTTCCACGTTATATACGGGCACAATAATGGAAAGAGCGGGGTGCTCGGGAGCGCCTTCGGCGCGGATGACAGCTGGTTTTTCGACCGCCATTACTATTTCGCCACCTTGTTCTTCAGCAGCTTCGCAATAAGCGGCAGGCCGCCAATGCGGTAGTAGTGCTTGAAGGTGTTCAGCTTGCCGGGCGCTGCGTATTCAGTGCGGCACTTTGCGAATGTTTCGGGATCTTTGATTAGCGCGCGAAGGTCGGCTTCGGCCCAAGGTTCAAACAGCGCCAGGTCAACGCGGCCGGCGTCCAAATCGGCCTTCAGCTCCTGCGCGGCGTGCTTCAAAAATTCGGCGCGCAGCTCAGCGGAAAGACGATCGTAGTTCCACAGGTAGCTGTTGAATTTCATGCGTTCCAGCACGCCTTGTAGATGCTGCTTTTTTGCCGGGCGCGCATCAAGCCAGCGCTGCATTTCGGCGTACTCGTCGCACACGCAATACACCTTGCCGGGGGAATTTACCGATGAAGCTTCGTTGTCTTGGCGGTATTTCAAAATCTGTGTAGAGCTAAACGCAGCGCGCTCTGCTGCTGCCCATACCTTAAAGGCAAAGCCAGCGTCCTGGTACGATGCCCCCGGCGTTTCCAGGAAGCGAATGTCGTTTTCCTGCAGGAAGGCGCGGTTGTACATGCCCGACCAAATAGAGGGTTTTGCATAGAAAGGCTCAAACTCTTCCTGGGGGTTAACCAGCTTGCCGCAGAGCCCTTCGCTAATTACATGGCAGGGCTCCAGCTTTTCGTTCTGGCTCCAGTAGAACCAGAAGTCAGCCTTTACCGCCTGTGCGTTGTGCGTGGTTGCCAGGTTGTACAGCACCTCCAACGCGTCGGGCGTGAACGCATCGTCCGATTCCAAGATGGCCACGTATTCGCCCGTTGCAGCATCGAGCCCTTGGTTCATGGATGCTCCATAGCCGGAATTGGTCTTGTCAATCACGCGAAAGCGGATGTCTGCGTCAAGGTATTCCTGCACGATGGCGCGGGAGCTGTCGGTGCTGCCGTCGTTAATGCAGATTGCCTCGAAATTGGTGAAGCTTTGGGCCAGCACGGAATCCAGGCATTCGCGCAGGTATTTCTCCACGTTGTAAATGGGTATAAGCAAGCTAATTGCGGGCACGGCGGATCCTTTCGCTATTGCTGCGCAGCGTGCGTTTTTGTTCAACATTTCTATGATAAAGGTTATGGCTCGGGTTGCCTGTTCCGCCGGTGCGTCTCTGGCAAAAAGAGATAAAAATGGGCTGGGGCTAATGGGCCCCATGTGCCGGTGGCTTGTTTGACGAATGCTGTTTCCCATGTTGCTGTTAAGCGCTTTGTTGGTAACAGGATCTGAAACTCGAGGCGAATAACCTTGAGGGGGAGTAGACTTTCCGTGGCGGGAAAAGGGACAGGTACCAGGTTCTCGCTGAAAGCATCGGGAGGTTATCTTGGGATTAGAAAGTGAATCAACGGCAGAGAAAACGGGGTTTTCCAAGGTGAAGCCCTGGTTTGTGCGCAATTCAAAGCTGCTGGTGGTGTGCTTTGCGGTGGGTATGGTCTGCCATGCGCAGATGTACCTGAACGGCCTTTCGAACCCCGATGCGGTTGTTTCTTTGAGCAACCCCAATGGATACGGAAGCTTTATTCCGCATGCTTGGGATATTAGCTTGGGGCGTTGGGGCTTGCTGTTTGCTGCCTGCGCTAAGTTTGGGCTGTGCTCGCCTATTCTTACCTCCGCAATCACCATTGCCTTGTTTGCGCTGGGCATTGTTGCGCTGGTAGACAAGCTTGGCATCAAGCGCGCTTGCTTGCGGTATGCTTCTTCGATTCTGTTCATCGCTTCGCCCTTCGTTTCCTGCTGCATCACGTACTACTACTGCTCGAATTCGTACGCGCTTTCGTTTTTATGCGCGGTGCTGGCCGCATGCCTGATCGGGCGCGTTGGGGCTGTTGGCAAGCCAGTTGCCCTTGTTGGGGCAGTTGCGTTGCTGGCGTTTTCGCTCGGTTGCTATCAAGCGAGCCTGGGCGTGTTTTGCGTTGCGGTGCTGTTGGTGATGGTTCGCTCGCTTATGGGCGGCGGCTCTGAATCGCTTGCGTCGCTGGCATGCGATGCTCGTGGTGAAGCTCAGAATCCCTACCGTGAAGAAGGCTGCAGCGCCGATTCGCTCAGCGCCAAGCAGCTTGCGGTGTTCTTCGGTGTTGCCATTGCGGTGTGCGCGGCTGGTGCCGTACTGTACTACGCGCTAACCGAGCTGTCTTTGTTTGCGATGGGCATCAGCCTTTCTACCTACGGGGGAGCCTCCTCGGTTGGCGTTGGCAGCATTCTGGGCTCTTTGACGTCGTCTGTCCCCAGCGCTTACGTTGCCTTTTCTGACGGCTTCTTTAGCCACGGCATTCTCGGGAACCATTTTGGCTGGGTGTACGTGGCGGCTGTTGGCATGATTATTGCGGCGGTTGCGTTTGTCCGTCTTGCTGCGATCAACAGCGTGAAGCGTTTGGGGGCGAGCGCTATGGCGCTGCTTTGCGTTGTGCTTATTCCCTTTGCTGCCAACGTTATTCTGGTTATCGTTCCCAGCTACGGGTATCCCACCCTGCTTATGCTGGGCGGTTTCATGGCTTCGTTTCTGCTTCTGCCCCTGTTGGTGCAGCTTTTGCTCGATTCGCCCGACCGAGGCAATGCGCGCCTGCGCATGCCCGCGAAGGCTATGTCCGTCGGCTGCTGTTGCCTTATTGCCGTAGGGGCGTGGTCGTACGCGCTGCAGTCGAATGCGGATGCCGAGGTTATGCAGGCATGCCAGAACCAAACTGCTTCTTTGGCCACCCGAATTGCCGGCGTGCTTGATGCGAACCCCGATGTGCAGGCGGGTGCGAAGGTATTGATTGCCGGCAAGCCCGAAGCGGGCAACTTTCCGAACACCAGCGATTCCTACGTTCACGCAAGCAGCTATGCGAAGTGGGGCATGGTTTGGGACAACCACTACCAGAACAACATGCGTTCTTGGGATGTGATAATGAAACAGTTTGCGGGGCAGAGCTTCAACTACTGCTCGTTCGACGAATGCGCCAAGGTTATTCGCTCCAGTGAATTCGCGAACATGTCGCTGTATCCAGCCAATGATTCGGTGGCAACCATCGACGGCGTTGTAGTTGTTAAGATATCTGACATAAGCAAGTATTTGGAATAGCGGCGCGCGCTGACGCCGAAGCGTTTAGAGTTCATGAGGAGCGCTGGGCATATGGGAAAACGACATCACGGCAAGGGCGAAGCGAACGGTACGTCCGCCTCGCGGGGGCGTAATGGCGCCGTGAGCGTCGATGCCGCGGATGCTGCCGCTGCGCATGGATGCGGCGATGCTGTCGTCTACGCCGATGCTGCCCGTAGCGGTACGGGTGCTGTAGAAGCTACGGGCTCGGTGAGCACCGCAGACGTACCAGCCCAACCCTCTACCGCCCCGTTCTTTTCAGTTGTTTTGTCCACGTATAGCTCCGAGCCCTACCTTGCCGCCGCCTTGGGCGATTTGCAGGACCAGCTTTTCACCGATTGGGAAGCCATTGTGGTGAACGATTGCTCGCCCGACGGCAGCTTGGCCATCGCGCAGCAGTTCGCCGCCGCCGATGCGCGCATTCGCGTTGTTTCGCACGAGGTGAACCGAGGGCTTTCGGCGGCGCGCAATACGGGTTTTGCCGCTGCTCGGGGGCGCTATGTGTGGTTTCCCGACCCCGACGATCGCTACGATTTCACCTTTCTGCAGAGTGTGTATAACTCGCTTCAGCAGCACGAAGCGCCAGTGGTTATGGTGGGTCATGTGGAAGAATTCTACGACGCTGGTGGCAAGGTAGAACGCGTGCAGGAATTCACTTTCAGCCAGGAATCGGCGCATTTGGGCAAAACCAAGCTGCGCAAGCACGTTTTGGAGTTCGAAAAGGGTACGCATTACGGCTACGCCTGGAACAAGGTGTACGAGCGAAGCTACCTGCAGCAGGGCAGCTTTACCTTTACCGAAGATTTGCCGCTTATCGAAGATATTGAATTCAACATACGCGTGTTCCAAGATTTGCCTGGCCTGAACGTGATTGGCGCACCGCTGTATCGCTACGCCAAGCGCGAGGCGGGCAACCTAACCAGCAAGTTTGTGCCGCGTTACTACGAGGTACACCGCGCGCGCATTGAAATGTTGCGTAACCAGCTGGATTCATGGGGTTTGCTTGATGCCGACGCCAAGGCCACGCTCGGTGCACTGTATGCGCGCTATATTCTTTCGGCGTTGGAGCGCAACAAGCAGAAGGAAAGCGGCATGAACGGCTCTGCGCAGAAGGAATGGCTGCAAGGCGTATTCGCCGATGATCTGTTCAACGAGTTGGTGCCCTGTGCGCAAGCTGACAGCCAGGCGTTGCGCCTGTGTTTGAAGCCCCTGCAACAGCGTAATGCGGCGAAGTGCCTGGCGCTAGGCGGTGCTATTCATGCTGCCAAGAATGGCGCCCTGCACAACGTGTTTGTGAAACTGAAATCCGGCAGGTGAGAAAATAGGGGACGTCCCGTTTTTTCACCTGCGGCATAGCAGCTGGTATTGAACCCCACGCGCAGGTTTCATTGCAGCCTGACGCCAAATCGAAATCGGGAAAACGATAGCCGCCCCTATTTTTCTAGGATGTTGCATTTCGGCAACACGCTGGGTTTGTTTTGCTGCTAGGCGTACAATCGGACGCGGTAATCAAGCGAAAAGGGGGCTTGCGGTGGATCTTTCCATTGTCGTGCCATGCTACAACGAAGAAGGATCGCTGCCGCTGCTGTTCAGCGCGGTAGATGATGCTTTTGCCACCTCGGGAGTGTCGTACGAGCTGGTTTTGGTGAACGACGGCAGCTCCGACGGTACGTCGCACCTGCTGCATGAGCTGCCCACTCCTGCATCGGCCGAACGTATCGTTGTGGTCGATTTTTCCCGCAACTTCGGCAAGGAAAGCGCCCTGCTCGCAGGCCTTCAACATGCCGAAGGGGATGCGGTTTGCCTGATGGACGCAGATTTGCAACAGCCTCCTGCAACGTTGCTTGAAATGTACCGCATGCTGCAGGCCAACCCTAGCGCCGATTGCGTAGCCGCATTCCAAGAGCATCGAAACGAAGGTGCGGTGCTGAGCTTCTTCAAGCACGCGTTCTACAAAACGTTCGATGCAACTTCTCGGCTCAATGTCATGCCCGATGCCTCCGATTTTCGCGTGTTCCACCGCAGGGTGGCCGATGCGCTTCTTTCTATGCCGAAAAGCTTCCGCTTTTCGAAAGGCATGTTTGCCTGGGTAGGTTTCGAGACATTGCCGTTTCCCTACACGCCGGCAAATCGCGTTGAGGGCGAAACCAAGTGGTCGTTCCGGAAACTAATGCGCTACGGCATCGGCGGAGTGCTTTCGTTTACCACGTTTCCGCTGAAAATTGCCGCGGTGGCGGGTCTCGTTGCCACGCTTGTCGGGTTGGTTCTGCTGGTCGAAGTCGTTGTCGAGCAATTTATCAACCCCGCCATGCCATCGGGCTATCCTACGCTTCTGTGCGTGCTCCTTTTGATGGGCGGGCTCATTTTGGTAACGCTGGGTGTGATCGGCGAATACATCGCACGCATCTACATCGAAACCAAGCGCCGCCCAGCCTATATCGCGAAATCGGTAGAAGTCCGAACTAGCACCAACCAGGCAGGAAAGTAAGGGTAGGTGCTCGATTCCCACTTTGCGAGCTGTGAGCCGCGTTTGCAATGAAGCGTGCGTACGAGGTTCGGCGTCAGCCGCTATGCCATAGGCGAAGAGGAGCCGCTCTCCCTGCTTCCCGTGCCCGAGGAGCAGGGAGAGCGGTTTAATACGGCACCTCATCCGAGTGCGGGTCTGCGTAAAACCATATTTCACATTTCAGAAAGGACGTATCTGTTATGACAGAACCTACGTATATCTTAATCCGTGAATCCAGCAACGAATCCGGCTACACAGCACATCCGTTCCCTACCGAAACGTCAGCATACGCAGCCATGGACTGCATGGTGGAATCTGATACTGCTGCCATTGAAACGACATACCACTTATCACCCCGTGTGGAACAGGTATCGAGCTATAAAACACAGCTCATCTTCGATGCAATCATCGCTGAGTCTGACATGACCGTAAAAATTACGTACAGCGTTTATGCAGTCGAAAAGTAAATCTACTTATCGAAAATATAAAAAATGGGGAACAATCTTTCATCTCGATTGTTCCCCATACTATCTTTTTGTACCACGGCTCGATCGCAGTGGTATATTTCTTATTCTTTTTTATGCTGATTTTCTCTAATTCGTTTGGCCCTCTTGATAGGGGTACTTTTCCAGCAGTTCCTGTACGGTGATGAAGCTGTAGCCTTGTTCCTTCAACTTAGGGAGCGCCTGGCGAAGGCCTTCGATGGTCTGGCTGCGGTCGCCGCCGCCATCGTGCATCAGGATGATGTTGCCGGGGCCGGCGCTCTGGATGCGCTGGGCAATAACGTCGGCGCCGGGCTTCTTCCAGTCGGTGGTATCAACGTTCCAGCCAATTTCTGCCGTGACAATGCCTTCAAGGTCGGTGGCAACAGAAGTGTCGAAGTTGCCGCCCGGGCAACGGAAAATAGTGCTTGCTTCCTGGCCGGTGGCGTTCTTGATTGCCTCCAGTCCCTTCTGCACTTCCTGCTTGCGTTCGTCAGTCGACATCTTGATAAGGCTTACGCCTTCGCCGCTGCCCTCTGCGTGGTCCCACGTGTGAGTGCCAATTTCGCAGCCCATACTTGCAGCGCGTTGCAATTCCTTTTCGTGCCCGCTAATGCATTGGCCAACGGTAAAGAAGGTAGCCTTGGCATCGTTCTGTTCAAGGATGTCCAGGATCTCGTCGGTTTGCTTATCCCATGGGCCGTCGTCGAACGTGAGCGCAATAACCTTGTCGCCGTTGCTGTTCACGTTGTAGTACTGAACGATGTTGTTGATCGGTTCTTTGGTGGTAACCGTGGCGGTGATGCCCGATTCCTTGCCTGTGCGCGTTACCTGCTCGCCATCCTGGGCATTGTTGCTGTACAGGTGAACTGCGCCAACGCCCTTCAGTTCCGTTTTGTGCGGAAGGGTTTGGGGTTCGCTGTCGGTGTAGGGCTCGGTGATGTCGGTGCCATTGGAGATCTCGATCTTGTCGCCGCCGTTCAAGTGCATGCCCATATCGTCGGTGTCATTTCCGTTCACCTTTGCGGTGCAGCGGGTGCCTTCACCTTGGCGGATGGTGCTGCCATCGACGGCTACGTAGTTGCCAGGCGTTACCGAAACCACGTTGTTGTCCAGAAGGCCGCCAACGCTGCGCTCGGCGCCCGAAATGGTTACCTGGTCGCCGTTTAGCGTGACCTCAACCGGCTTCGACCCCATCCAGTTGTTGAAGGCGAATATGCCAACGATGGCAAGCACCACAACAGCGGCAACGGCGATAAGACTGCCGCGCGTAAAGAAGTCGGCCTTCTGCTTGGGCGCATAGTTGTTGTTGCCCAGGTAGCGAGCTGCCTGGTATGTGGATGCGTTGGTGGGCGAAGCCTTTTGGGCGCCTTCTTTGGTGCGCTGGTATTTAGCGCGTGAATAGGCAGACGGGTCGTTGCCGCGCATGTTTTGCACAACGGGTATCTGCTGTGAAGGCTGGCCTTGCTGCGGCTGTGCTGCCTGAACGCGCATGCTCTGGCTGGGTTGCGAAGCTGCGGCGCCGCGACGAACGGGGCGCTGCTGGCGTTGAGCCGCGGAGGG
>ENA-ORMN01000591-ORMN01000591.1-human-gut-metagenome-genome-assembly--contig:-NODE-591-length-42034-cov-8.019057_pt1 | contig 42034 bp, 62 predicted proteins | sample MGYA00242102_ERZ508993 | MGnify/ENA primary metagenome ERZ508993 (study PRJEB26280, sample SAMEA2338770) | human gut metagenome | biome: human gut; feature: human-associated habitat; material: faeces...
AGTCGCTATTGTTGTATATAAAGGTTTAATACCTGTAGTTGACCGAATACTTACGCTTAGGCCATTCGGACAAATCAAAGGGAGTTATCCGATACTATACGAAAGTCCGACAGAAACAGGCTGATATGGCCATATCTCGTGTGATTGATTACGTGGACAACCCAGAAAAGTACAAAGAGTATATCGAACTGAGGTCTGATATTATGATGATGAGAGGATAATGGAAAAGCCCCTTCCGGATATTAATCTGGTCGGGGCTTTCGTTTGAAATAAAATATTATATAGAATACTTGTCTTTAATAATTTTACATATCCATTCAGATATATTCTTAGGATTTTCCTTCTTAATTATTTCCATAGTATCTTTATCAATAGAAAGGCTTATCTTATGCACGGCCTTGCGTGACGGCCTACGTGGTATCTCTGCCGCATCAAGTATCCGGTATATTGTCTGTTCTGACCTTATACCAGTTATACCCATAATTTCTTTGATTGTGTGATTCCCTTCAATGTATAGTTTTTCACACAATATTTGCAGTTCAACTTTTATCATTGCTTTCTCTTTTTAACAAATTCAGATGCAGCTTTCAGGGCATCGGATAACTGTTTAATGTCACAATCATCCTGAATATCTATGGTAATCTTAGGGAACCTGTTCCTTATAAGAAGCATACGGTCATTATCTTCATCCTGCCTGAACTCAAAAACCGGTGTTGGCATGGCTATCGAATACCAATGGCTATACATATAATCACCCATTTCAGCCATAATTCTCGCAAGCTCCTTAGCCATTTCCTCAGAGTATCCAAAGAAACGACTGTCTTCAAGTATAGTCACTTTCTGTGTTTCATTGAACTTATGTTCTTCAAACCTTATCACAATAAGGTTATCGGTATCGGTAAGCACCCACCATCCTTGATGGGTGCTTTTTTCAAGTTTGAATCGGTTATTAATCATTTTGTAAAGTTATCCCAAAATTCAACATATTCTTCAACATTCCTTACAACTTCTTCTTCTGAGTCAAGGTAATCAAAGTTACCTGAAGGATAATGAATCTCAAACTTTTCACTTTCTTCGTTGAATAGATAAGTAATTGCGTTTTCAGATAATAATCTTTTTGTTTCTTCACCTAAAGTCTTCATAATCTTGTACAGTTTATACGTGTGTCTCACGTTTTAATTACAATGCAAATATATAAATAGTTTTCGATAAATCAAAACAAAATACTATTTTATTTTGATTTTATGCTAAAAAAATCCCCGACACACTTACCGGGGCACTGGTGCTTTTCCGTTTCAAAAAAGTAGAAAAAGCTTACTTCATATTACACCTCCTTTCTATTTCTTTAATTTATACACCATTTTCCATACAACTGCAAGTATTGTAATTATTGCTATTCCGATAGCCAATCCGCCGACATTGACGCAAAATTTCTGCCACTTGGTTAGCTCTTTTTCTACTGGGTAAGGCATTTTTTCCTTTTTGGAAATAACCACTTCCTTCGCTGGAAGGTAAACCGTATCCGGCTGAGTTTTCATCTTCGCCAGCAGATTACCCAGGCTGTCAATGGTAAGCTGCGCCTGTGCGTTCTTACTGTTTGCAATGTCCAGCCAGTTCAGTACGACCTTACCGTTTTCATCACATTCCAATAACGCTCGGATGGTGGCGCTGTCTGGCGGTAACTGAACTTCCACCAGCTTCTCCACTACGACACTATCAGCATTACTTTCCACCGGAACATATTTTATCGTCCGGCAGGAGCAAACAAAAAACAAGCACATGAAAGGAGCCAGCGTAATGCACCGACTCACTTTACCCATTATGTAGTCGTATAACTTCATGGCTTCACAACGATTTCAGGAATAAAAGGATATTCGCTCCGCACATCGAAGCAAGGACACATCTTTGTCCACTCATTCGGTTCTACGATTCCGTCACCGTCAAAATCTGGCGATGTGTCACGATGGCCCAACACTTCCACAATCTGGTACTTTCCGCAAAGTTCTTTAATCAACTTGGCCAACGCTTTCTTCTGTTCCGGAGTTCGGGTATCGGCAGGTTTCCCATGTTCATCCAACCCACCGATGTAACAGATACCAATGCTGTGTTTGTTGTAGCTTACGCCGGAAAAACCCTTGCTGTTACAGTGCGCCCCGTCAATGGTGAGCGAACGGCCGACTTCTACAGTGCCATCCAGTCTTATCACATAGTTGTACCCAATCGTGCTGAACCCTCTCTGCAGGTGCATCTGGGTGATTTCCTTCTTACCAATATCCTGCCCAGCTTTTGTGGCCGAGCAGTGAATTATTATTGAATCTATTTTGTTCATAATAAAATTACATCTATATTTGTGGAGTTCTACCAATGGTAGGATGGTTAATAAAAAATTTATTACAAGGAGTGCAGTGGCACTCCTATTTTATTTTAGTTCAGTTTCTTTTCTTCAGCACGCTAATCCGTTTCCCGTCTTTGGAATACATTCGTGACATGTTCTTATCACGAACAAATCTTCTGTCCATCGAAAAATATCCATGCTTCCCGTCACTGAATACCGCCCTTTCGCCGGTCTTAAAGCGAACCGGCATATTAGGCAGTCCATTATTCATGGCCGCCAGTATAAGCAATCTGCGTCTGAACAAGCTCATCAAGCACCTCCCATCACAGCTATATTATTAAGAATACTTACCTGATACGTCCTGTTAGCCCTGACAACACTGCTTCCTATCCACTTTACTCCTTCAGGTAATGTCAGAACAGTAGGATTAACGCCACTCGTGAACTGAAACATATATTCATTCATCATATTGGGCAGGCCTTCACCGAAAGAGATATTAAGAGCAGAAACTTCACCGAACACATGAAAAACATTTGGGATAAGTTCTGCTGTTATTTCTCCCGTACCGCTGTTTACACTGGTAATACACCCACTACCATAATATTCACCGTGAGTATATATGGCACGTATATCTTTAATGAAAGATATAGAGTCTGCCAATATATTTCCGGCTTCCAAATCTCTCTTAAAGGTGGCTTTTCTTAAATAATTATTGAATTTCTTTTTTGCCATACCTTATTGTTTTATGGAGGTATTCGCTCAGAATACCTCCTTGGTTTTTTACTCCTCTTCATGCCATGCGAATGCGCTGTCAAGTTCTGCTTTTGTCGCATAAGACTTCAATGTCTCATTCGTAGCATAATTAGTAAGTTCTGCCTTGGTTGCGTATGTTTCAGCAAGTGCAGCTATAGCCTCGCTAAGTGCAGTTTTTGTTGCATAATCCCTTGCGACCTCTGCCTTGGTTGCATAATCAGCAAGGTCTTCTGCTGTCAAGAATCCTTCAAGGTCAACCTTCTTTGCATATGCAGTCAAATCTACTGTACCTCCAAGAGAATCCCAGTTTGTTTCTACGCTTGCCTGATTGGCCGTTTCTCCGATGTAGACGAAGTTCGTTTCAGCCGGATATTTCTTGCCGTTCAGGGTAACTTCTGCCGTAACGTTATATACGTGGCCTTTCGATACAGAAGACACCCCTTTCAGGGCACTAAGGTCTGCCAGAGTACCCTTTGGCACATATACGGCACCAAGCGCGTTGACCTTGTTTGTCAGTGTGTCAACCAGACCTTTCAGAACTTTACCCTGCTCGGCGGAAAGTGCCTTATTAGTCCCGCCCGTTGTGAGGTCATTGATAATCTGGATGAGTGTCTGTGCGCCGACGTCAAGACGAATCCATCCGCCATAATCAGCCTGGGTAATCTTTGTCATGTCCTTCAGGACATACAGAGCCGGTTTGCCGTCCCCGTTATCTCCAACAACGACCAACATGCCGTTATAAGTATTCTTCCCTGAATAGGTAGCTGCGGCAATAAGGTCTGTCTTGTTTGGAACAAGCTGACGGGCATCCAGTGGCGCCTGTCCTCCAGGCTCAAAGTTCACGGCAAAGGAAGCAACACCCGCAGGACGGTTTCCTGTTGTCGAAGCCATCGGCATGACATTGTTCATCGGCATGGCAAAGGGAACTTCACGGCTGTTTCGTGCAAGCATGGCTATCACTTCATCCGTAATTTCCTCGCCATTATATGTGTCCGGCTCGTCTACAAGTTTTTTCCCGGCATCGGAAACTGTAAAGCGAAGTTGTAATGCACCGGACATGGCACCTGTCGTTGTCAGCTTCTTGTATGCAATCTGAACACTTTGTACGGTCTTGTTTCCTGCATCAGATACGGTGTACTTGTCCGTTCCGAAAACTTCCCACTTTCCGGACACCGTATTATAGAACTCGACTTTTGACACATTCTTTTCTGAAGGGAAGTAGAATTCAAGGCGGGTTCCGGTTGCTGCTTCAGAAGCAAATTTCGCTCCAATTAATGTATCAGTCCATTTCTGCAGCGGAAGCTTTGTATCTGGAGCTGCGGCAGACGGGAAATTGGTATCTCCGGCAGAGGTAGAAGCTGAAGAACCATTACAGTAAAACGGATAGGTACCATAAAGGTAGACAGCACCTGATTTCACAGTACCTTCAGGAAGCGGATTAGGGGATACGGTCGCCTTGTTTCCTTTTGAAGTGAGCAAGGTGTCACCTGCGCCATGATGAGCCTGGTAATTGTACTGCATCGTACCGAGTGTAACTTTCGTCGGCAATGTCTTGTTGCTTGTACTGTTTCCTACATAGATGAAGGACTGGTCATCGGAGATAAGTTCTCCTGCACGGTTCTTGTTTGCCTGGCCAACAACCGTACAATTACCACGGTTAAATCCTGTCTGAATCTGTTCTGCGGTAGGTGCGCTTTCACCAACCTCCAGAATCTTGTTGGCGGTAAAAGGAGACTTGAATGATATTGTTGCACTTGGTGCCTGTACCGTCGGCTGGATTTCCTCAAAGAGAATATCCTCGAAAATCTGGCTCAGCGTCTTTGTCTTCAAGGTCTCGACCTTTGTCCCAGCCGGAAGACCTCCCAGTTTCGAAGGAGTGGCAAGGCTGTCTGGCAATGATGTCTTGAACCTGATGAGTTCCGTCAGGTCATATTCGGTCTTGCCTGATGATTTGGTAACGATAAGTTTATTGCTGCCTTTGTCAAAACTGACATCTGTGACACCGCTTCCTCCATAATTCACACCGTTCATCAACAGTTCTTTGGTGTCGGTTGCAAAATAGATAGCATCCAGATGTTTTGACGCTGCATCATAACGGGCCTTTAAGCCCCTGTAGAATTTTAATTTTGTTGTTGCCATAAAAGTCTGATTTTAACTGTTTGTTTCTTCATTCCATACTGCTTCTGTTATCTCCTCCCATTCTCCATCCTTCCGGCCGTATATCTTCCCGTCTTTTGGCGCATCGGGAATGGGAATGCTTCCACCGGTTGATATGTCAATGGAAGAAGCACCAAGGTTGACGGTGGCCATTTCAAGGTTAGGGACACTTATGCTGTCCTCTTCACAAGTTGTTGCAACAAGCCTGAAAGCCTCACACATGTCAACGGCAGTCTGTCCTTCCTTACCATAGTTCTCCCACAAAGTCAGCGAATACATACCAAGGTGTTTGTGGTCCGTTCCATGAAAAGTAAATTTCAGCTTGTTTCCCTGGTATATCTCAAAATGGAAATCGAGAAATCTGCCTAGAGGATTCTTCAGCATGAGTTTCAAGTCCCTTCCTTCCAGTGGAACAGGCTCCTTGTTCGTGAGTATCTGCCAGGTGAAGTATATATCTTTCCCTATCCTTATCTTTCTCATATCAACTAGGTCATGAAACTTATTGTCATAAGTAATATTATGATTACGGAGTAGATGATTTCCGCTATCAGGCGTCTATCTGTCTTCTTCATCCTTTGTAACTTTTTCGATAATTTCGCCAGCCGTTGTGTACTTCTTTTTAATGTAGCCCACCAGCAGGCGCTTAATGGAAACCTTGTTCTTGATACCATGAATTGTGCATATATGCTCCATAATACTGTCAAATTCGAAAATGAAAGCCAACCCCAGCCCGCAGATAGAACTGATTGTATAGGAACAGATGCCAACCGGCTGAAGAATTGCAATGCCCAGCATGAACCCAACAACAAGGTATGAATTATACTCAATGAACTTGCACACGGTACGTCGGCCAGCACGGGAAAAGCGGAAATCCTCGCCCCGCTTAACCACGCTGTCGATGATTCCCAGAACAAAGTCGGCCACAATCATCACAACGATAAAAGCCAGCATCCAGCGAAGCTCAAAGACAACGCTTCTTATCTCTCCTACAAAGGAGTAAGCCCCGGCAACAAGAATCTGCGGGGCTATGACGGTTATAAGGTTCTGCATCACTCCTTATTTACCTTACCACCGAACAACCTGGACAGCCATTCGCTTGTTACAACCGACACGATTCCAGTAGATGCCAGGGCGACAAATAACGCATCAATCACCACAACCCAGACGCTTGCATTTGCCGGAGGGAAACCGAGATTCATCCACCAACTGAAGAAGGTAACGATTACACCAACTACAGCAGTTACCCACATAGTCACCCACTTATTCATAGGATTGGATAGCTTCGAAGCGATAAATCCTACTACAGCAGGAACCACGACCGTAACAAGCCCGGTGAAGCTGGCAAATCCGGTCAGGAACTCCGGAACGGAAGGTTCTACACTAACGGAAGTCTCCGCGAAAACACTCACTACGCACATCAGCAGTGCGACCATCATGAAAACGAATCTTTTCATCTTACTAAGGTTTAGATTAAACAAAAATGCCCACAAACGTATTCCCGTTCAAGGGGACACGTTTATGGGCATCATCTCAAAAAATCTTTACAAATCTACTTATTTACCAAAGCTTTTCAGTGAATGTAAGCATGTAAAAAACAAACAAAGAATAAAAGGTTTCAAAAAGGCTGACAGCTCTTGTCAGTATATTTTAGGTATATCACACGAAATCTACCAAAACTCTACCGGAGCGCAAAATTTGGCTGAAAATCGAGCCGTTTTTTCCGGGTTTTGACAGCCTTCAAATCGCGTAAAATTGTTGATGAAAGAACCTCTGAATATATCTCCGTAGTCTTCACTGAAGTATGTCCGAGCAACTTCTGTACTGTGGTAATCGGTACCCCCTGATGAATCAATAGTGTAGCACATGTATGCCGGGCCGTGTGGTAGGTTATGTGCTTCCTGATACGGGCCATTCCGGCAATCTGTGCAAGGTATTTGTTTACGTCTGAATTACACCCCAAACTGGCAAATTCTTCTATTTTGTAGCGGTCTAAAATTGTGAGTGCTTTCCCTTCAAAAAGGAGATGCAACGGTAGCCGGAGTTCGATACCAGTCTTAATTGATTTGAAGTGCAACCACTTTTGACCATTTACACGGATAAAGTTAGCTGGTGTAAGCTGGCAGAAGTCTGAGAATCGCAAGCCTACGTAGCAGCAGAACAGGAATGCATCAAGCACATGACGAAGCTTATTATCTTCTACCTCAAGGTTCTCCAACTTTCTTAATTCATCTGGCGTCAGGAACTCATGCCGGCCTTTCTCCTGCTTAATCTTAAATTTGCGGAACGGGTAAGCATCGGCATGAATGTATCCCTGGTTTATTGCTTCATTGACTAGCGTCCGAAGCTGGCGAAGGTGTTTTGCCACGGTATTCACTCCATTTCCCTTTTCCCGAAGATATGTTTCAAAATCCTTTAAGAATGTGTATGTTATGTCCTTGAAATCTAATCCAGGGCGGAATTCCTGAAGAACATTGATAGTCGTGATTAGGTTGTCTTTTGTGCTTTGGCGTCTGTCTGAGTGCTTTACATATTCTTTAGCGAATATAGGGAAGGTAACATTAACGGGGGTATTATTCTTTATCGCATCCCGAAGTAAAGCTAAAGTCGGTTGTATTCCACGTTTCCATAACGACAGTTCTATACTTTGAAGATGCAGCATAAACTCAAACAACATGGAATTAAGGTCATTGGCTTGCGGATGGTTACATACTTGTGCTATTTGCTTATCCCAGTGCTCTGGCCGTAGATAGATGTTTGTCTTGAAGTATATTTTACGCTGATTCAAAGAGGCTTCTACCTGCACAAGGGCTGTACCTTGCTTATTTAATTGATTCTTTCTATTGTAAACAAGGCGGTATCTTATCTTTTCCATTTTTTCCGCTGAAAATAGTTATTTATAGGGATTCCGTAAAATAGCACTGGCGGAACTTATTGGGATTGCAACATTAGAAAAATCGGGGCTTCATCCCGCTGCTAAATTCAGTCAGGGTGATAATTCTGGAGTGTCCAACATAGATGATATAGATATTCTGTCTACTGATATATACAATGGAAATATTTTAGAGAACAATGCTACATTCATAGTTAAAACTTACCCTGCTTCTCCGGCCTATATGTATCAGGAAGCATTCTCGATGTATCCAATTAAACGATATTGGAGAGCAAAGGTGGACGGTACATGGAGAGGGTGGATTGAGTTATAATTGAGCCCAAGAATTTTCGCTATTTGAATTTTTAATTCTTGTAATATTTAATCCTGAAGGATGAAAGTAACGCTGGACAGTTGCTCCAGCAGCTCCAACTCCTGCTTGAAAAACTAACACAGTTCCGTAGGTATCCGAACCTGGAATAATCATATACATGCCGGACTCCACAACATCGTTAAGTTCATCAATACTATTTCTGTTTGTTATATACAAAAAATCTTTTACCATGAATGGAAACAAGTTATTTCCATTCATAAGTTCCGCCAGTGCTAAATCTGCCTGGCGGAACTTATTGGAACGGCTACTTTAAAAAATGATGGATTAATGTCAAAATCAGGTTTCCTGAGTGCCATTGGATTAAATTTGGAAGGTGATGCCAATAACGTAAATAACGGAGTTTATAAATTTGACTCACAACAGGACAATATGCCTGTGAATTATGGCATATTAGTGGCATTTTCTTGTGACGGATGGATTCGTATGCAATTATGTGCAGGTGGAGATAATGGATTAGCATATATAAGAATGCATTATAATAGTTGGACATCATGGAAACAACTATAATATTAATTTCCGAAGAGAATACTTCAGCTCGACAGAAGATACATTCCCAGTCATATACGCACCTTATATGGTGGAAGTTAGTCCCCATGGAAAAAAATAACGCCATAAAGGATTTCAGGTAATGAGAATAAATAAAATAGCTAGAACGTTTGGAAACAGTTATAACTGTTTCCATTCGGTCCATGAGCCATCACTCTTTTTGGCTCTTTGATAAGGTGTTCCGCTGAATATCTCTATAAGTATTTGGAATGCACTTTGATCAGATTTCGCAGAAAGCAGAAAACCAAAATATCCATTTGTGTTTGTTGAGCCATTCTCTGCATAATAATATCCATCTTCAATGTTGTTCGCGTCAACCACTTTGCGTCCACGATAGGCGAAGGGGAATTGTATTAGTCCCGCCAGAACTGACGCAACCTGCTCTTTTGTCATTACCCCAACAGCATTTCCAGCGGCATTCACGGCCACAAAAGCGGAGATGTCTTCCAGCTTGGGAAGAGCCAGTGTAGACTTCTTCAGTAGCTCCGTTTTCGACACCTTATGCGGAACGCCGTTTGTATCGTACACCTGTACCGTTTCACCGTCATCTGCCGTTTTCTGATTCTTCATACTTTCTGTATGCTTCAATAGATTGTCAGTTTCTTCACCTGTAAAGCTTAATACAAAATCTTCTTCTGCCATAATTGTTTTTAATTTATAGTTATTAATGATGTTTCCAACGCTGTATAGATTATAATTGCCTTGTCCATAACTAATAAAATCCCATTCTTTTTACTTCAAAGAAAAAAGCACCACCCTGACCAGTTCCATCTGACTTATAATTCAGTGTAAATTCAGTATTATTTTCAATACTTACGTAATATGTTCCAGATGAAAGTCCGACTCTCATCATCGGAGTGACCATTACCATATATTCATCTTTAACTGTGCCCCACTGGGTTGGCATGGTTACTCTATATTCTTTGCTGGATACTTTGGTAAATGACAATGTACTGCCATCGAATGTGTAATACTTTTTTGAATCGTCTCTCAAGTCAACGTAACCTCTGGCCAATACCTTATCAGGACGCCCCATGGCGTAGTTTACATCCAAATCTTCCCTGCATGTGACAATCCATCCATAGAAAGTATCACCAAGCCCATACCCAATCAGTTGAACTATCTCCTTGTTCAATATCAACTCATTGTAACTTCTTCCATATTCGTAGAACTTTGCATTACTTGATGAGATTGACGCCTCTCCTGTACCAATGCAGCATACGGTAATCTTTCTTCCTATCTGTTCTTTTCCTGTTGGTATTGAATATACCTTTTTCCAGGAACCTCCACCCTCAATAATGATGTTATCATTGTAGTTCGTGTTAAATGAATCGGATACCTTGGAAAATGGACTTCTAAGGGAGCCGCGCATAAGCACGTCCTCAAAATATCCATTAATAGCTGTAACATCAACAAATGTCGCTCTTCCATCCGTATCTATCGTTGAATAGATTTTTTTCCCATCACCAATTTCAAGTTTCTTGGCTTTGATGGCACCGGCAATCAATTTCGATGTGATGATGACAGCCGCATTTATCAAGTCTGTATTGATAACCCCGTCTTTTATTATAGTCCTACCTGCCAGCGCTTCACCAACCAGGCTTTCCCATCCATCGTATCCGATATACTGGGCCATACGGTCATTCACCTGTTCGGCGAAGTCCAAAGCATCGTCAAAATTTGACATACCGTTACCGCCCAGTACTTCAATCATTCCTTCAACACGCAATCCCTTTGATGGTGAATAAAGGAAACAGCCATTCTTTCCTTCATGGCCGATTTGGAATCGGCATTCTTTCGTAACTCGGTCATACCTTGCCGTAAGTATGTCTCTCTCGCTTAATGAATAAGAATTTATTCCCTGATAGAATGTCAGATATGGCGCACCGTCTCCGTATGCAGACAACACGATTGCAGCCTGAAAATCCGTATCCGATACGTCTCCAAGTTGTACCATCACATCTCCAACTGCCGGTATGTCGCTGCCTTCGTCACAATGATTCACGGATACCTCTATCCAGTTATCACCAACATTTTCCACCAGACGCCACCAATAGTGATTGGATACGCCGTCATACGCGCCTTCCTTAATATTGAATGTCTGAGAGCGTACCAGGTTACCCACACGGAAACGGTTCTCGATGGCTGCATCTCCATCATCTGTCAGGAAGTAACAGCGATAAACAGAACCATAAGTTCCAGGAGATGAGTAACCTCTTTTCCCGTCTGAGAACTTGACTCCTGTACCATCCTTGAAACGAATTCCCTTTTTTTCTATAAACTCGACCTTAGTAATCGTTGCTCTGGCCCCGCTGGCGTTGAACATGAAGGAAGCTCCGGCCAGCTCGGTCTCCATTATTGAAAGTAACTGGAAGATAGCTTTCTTGCGCACGTACAGTTTGTCAATCCATCCGACAGACTCGCCGCCCTTTTCTGAAGAGAATGACATACCAGCACCCATCATACCAGTCACGAAGTCAATTGATTCCAGGAAAGGAGATATGATACCGCCAAGAAGCTTAATGAGATAGTTTGTCTGGTCTTCCTTGTCCTTTCTCAATAATGTTGCAAGTGACCGTTTTGCCGAAAATACGTTACTGTCCGATGGGGCAGTAGAATCATTGGTCTTAATCACATATATGCTACTTCCTCCGCCTCCAACATAAGTATGCCCTTTATACGTAATCGACTCCAGTTTCTCTTCCACATCATTAAGGCGAGAGTAGGGCATACTTTCCCCAATAGTATATACCGGAGAATCCCATGGAATGTCAAGGTTAAACTCCCATCCGAGAACACGGCTTTCACGACCATTCTCAAAAAAGGCTTTATTGACCAGGTTTATCTTTTGCCCGAACTCGAAAAAGCGTTTCAGCTTGTCTTCATTAACCCATTCTGACCGGAGGGTAGTGTAGTATGTACCATCGTCCTTTTTTCGCTGGTCTGCTATCTTCTGTGCCTTCTCTTTCAGTTCCTGCTCCGCGTCCGGAATCATTTGTACAGAAACAAACTTTGGATCAAAACCGGAAAGGATATACTTGTCATCATTTTCAGGATATATGGTATCATCCGGCAATGGACGTCCGTAGTCTTCGCTGCGGACAATTTCCCAAAGCTGGCTTCCGTTGTTGTCCGGGTCAAAAATAACACCGAACTCCAAACCATTCATTTTGCCGGACTGAAAGATAATTGTCAGCTCTTGTCCCGGAAGTATGTAGTCCTTGGAGAAATTCAGGCCAGTATCACGATAGCGATAGTAAGTCACGGTTTCCTGACCTCCGTCTTCATTTGTAACGGTTTCCGTCCTCGTAGATACACTTGACATCGTACTTTCAAGTCGGGGATATACCTCGTCAAATACCACGATGTCTTCAATTGCTTCTTCCTGGCTCATATCAGGATACACATCTATGTATGGCGTACCAGCGGGAAGCATAAGCCGTCTTTGTACAACTCCGTTTACTACCGTCTGCTCTTCAATGGAACGGTAGTTCTCAGGTATGTTTCTTGTAGATCCGAATGCATAAATGCGGGTGGCATAAGTGCCTTTGCTCTCACTGCGAGTCATGGCAGACGCTTCAACCCCTAACTCGATTTTGACGGCATCACCGAATTCGTTTCGCCCAAAATGAATTACGTTGTCCGTTATCCAGCAATCACAGTTCCACTTATCCTCACCCGCCATTGAGAATAAGGCATCCAGCAGGTTCATATTGTCATACGTCATTGCAACTGCCTTATTCTCTACTGTGGAATCTATTTCAAATGTGAAATCTTTTCCCTTATAGGTATATCCCAAAGCTTTCAGGTTACGTAAGAATACACCAAGCTGTACATCAAGGGCTGCGGTGAGAGACCATGACGCTTCATATCCTGCGTGTTCAGGAGTGTATTTGAAAATTTTGTTTTTCCACTTCCAGTAGTAAGCATCCAGTTTCAGCTCATAATCATATCCACCGGTAGAAGCATTGAAAGAAGGTTTCTGCAGGTCTGTTACCTCATATACTTTTGAAAGTAAGCCGCCCAGTGAATCATCCAGAACCCCAGAAAGGTCTACATAGTCACCAAGTTTAAAATATATAGGTTCAGGCACGGAAAAGGGGAGAACGATGTAGTCCTCTTTCATCAGCGTAAACTTTCCTTTGGCTCCTTTATTGATAGGAGTGGAAAATCTTGTCTTACCGGATATGTCTTTAATATCAATCATACCCCAAAGTTCATAAATAGCAAATGGAAGCCCTAAAAATCCGGACTTCCATTTGGAACAATAAAGGAAATGTTTGTTATTCGCTTCTATCCATATAATATTTCACATAAATAAATCTCTTATCCTTATTCTGAATTGATTTTGTTATAGCCTCTATGGTTTTTAAAGCACCATATCTTTTATAAAATAACCGGACGGTTGAATGTGACACACCCAAAATGTTTCCCCATTCACGAATAGATTTATTCTCATTATTTACTGTTAAAAACACAGTGTTTCTTTTCTTTCTTGTATTATCAGAAAAAGAAATCCATTGACAATTATTTGGATAATATCCTTTATCATTGTCTATTCTATCTATTGTGAGATTATCAGAATATCCATTTCTTATAGCCCATTCATAAAATGCTTCAAAATTATTTCTCCATTCATCACACATTGTTATTCCTCTTTCTCCGTATGATTTATAATGGTCGTTGGATTTACGATAACATCTGCTTTTCATAGAACACCATGTATGATATAGTCTTGTATACGTTTGCTGGTGCGTTACATTCATTTTTCTAAATCTTTCTCCACTTTTTCTCCTTGTAACGCATCCACAGCTTTTAGTATTACCTGAAAGTAATGAATTGGATGTGGGATAACTTATATTACCACAATCACATTTGCACTCCCATATTAATATATTATGTTTATTTCTGCCCACAACTCTTATAGCGGTTAACATCCCGAATTTTCTTCCTGTTAAATCTTTTTTCATAATACTATACTCTTATATTTTACTGCAAATATAACATTATAATTGCATATACCCAATAATTTATATATAATATTTAAATGCTATTTTATGTCTATTTTATAAGAGCGGAATATTATTTTATTATCTTTGCATCATGTGTCACATATAAGAACATAATGTTATGTTAAGAATATCAGAAATATGCAAAGAAAAAGGTATTACACAACAAACGTTAGCAAAGAAAATAGGTATTACATATCAATCCCTTTATTCTGCAATAAATGGGAACCCTAAACTTGATACTCTACAATGTATAGCCGATGCTTTAGAAGTTGATATATCGGATTTATTCCAATCACATACAAAATATATAACTTGCCCGCATTGTGGCAAGAAGTTAAAAATAGAGGTGGAATGACCACCTCTATAATCTACCTTCTGGAGTAGGATTTGGTTCGCAAAACTTACTTGAAACCTTACCGAAACACCTGTCAATACTTAACCCGTAAGAGATGCTTTTCCCCAGGTAAACCAGCTTGTAGACTTCGCTCCCAAGAGCGGGGATTTTGATGTTTACGGCTCCCTTCTCCAGTTCTGACTGAAAGGCTTTCTTCTTTGTCCGATAGTCGCCTTCTGAGTCTCCTTCTATGGTGAACTGGAGAGTGATTTCACGCGATGCTACTTTTGCATTGTCGGTTATTATTCGCTTCCCGTGCTCCAGACGGCTCTCATCTTCGATGTAGTCTTTCATCTGGTTGAATCCGTCGATAGCATCGAGAAAACTGTCACCCATGCGGACACCCCATGTGCTCCAGGCATCCTTCCCGTTAATAAATAAATCTCCTGTCATAGTCTTGCTGTATTACGTTTCACTTCGGCAATGTCGGCCTGCATCTGTTTGATAGGTTTGACAATTTCGCCTGTGTTCTCTCTGATTTGCTGTAACTCCAAATAGGAATTGGCCAGGATAGTACGTGTCTCGTCGGCAATGTTGTACAGACCGGTCACTTGTGATGTCAGGGAGCCGATGGAACCTCGCAGTTCGGTAATAGCTACCGTTTGCTGCTGTTCTGCCGTCTCAATACGAAGATTGGACTCATACACGGCTGTAAACCGCCCACTCAGTTCCCCGGCATCCTCGTGCGTCATTTCTGTACCGAATCCGCGGCTGGAGGCCGACTGCTTGGAACTGCTGCCAGCCTTGTCGTATCCGGTAGCTGCGGCAAGTTCATCCCGTAGTTTCAATGCTTCATTCACGTACCCCATATATTCGTTTTGGAGTGAATTACGTTCACTCTCACTCAGGTTTCCGTCCTTCATACTTTCACCGAATCTGTTCCACCAGTCTTCCAGCTTCTGGCTGTACATGTTACCGATTTTATCTGAAAGCATGGCACGCATAAAGTATTCTGATAGGTTATCCGCAAAATCTTCCGCCGATGCATCCATATCCATAAGGGTATCGATGAAACTATCATACATGGAATCAAAACTTATTCCGGTAAGCTGTTCGAAAAGTCCCTCTTTCAGTCCTTCGAGGTTTCCGGCCAGATCTGCATATTCATCTAGTGCATCAACGACAGCATTTCCATAGCCTCCTTTTCCTGAATCGGCCATTTTCTGCCACAAGTCTACATTCTGACGTAATAAGTCCATCTGCTCCGGCGACATCTGCCACAAGGAATCTGTACCTGTGAATTCTGCCATGACATTTTCTCGAATCCATTGTATGTCACTTTCCGACCAGCCCATGTAATAGGCCCAGCTATGATGCTTACTGTGATAGCCAGCATTTGCCTGCGCTTTTGCAAGGACATTCTTGTTGTATTCCTCCTGATACTTGATGGCTTTATTGTACTCTGCTACGGATTTCTCGCTTCCCTTGCTGGACTTCATTTCTTCCGTAAGGGATTCGATGGCAGACTGCAACTTTTCGTTTCTGTCCGTGAGTCTGTTGATGGTATCCTGCACCTCTTTTTCGTTTCCTCCAATACCGAAAAGTTTGCTGAATCCGCCGAAAGTCAAAGTATCCCATATTCCACCTACAGACTTAAAGACACTACTGAATATGTTACCTACGAAACCATCCAGCCCCTGTGTCCCGATAGCATCTAAAAGAGAAAATGCAGCTCCAATTATACCTCCAAGTTTCTCGCTCTCTTCTGCAAATATGTCTACTATATTTCCGGCCAAATCACCGACCTGAGAGAGTGAAATTTCAGAATTTGAACCAAGCTGGGTAATGACGTTCGACAATGTGACAAGGTTGCTTGTCGTTTTATCTGTCGACTTTTGTACATTGACCTGAGCGTTCTGCTGTCTTTTTTGGGCATCATTCAGTTTCTTCGTGGCCGCTTCCTTCTGCTCATCTGTTCCGCTTCTCATGGCTTCGTTGTATTCCTCCTGAGCTTGTGACAGTTCTTCCTGTGCCTTGGCTAATTCGCTTAACTGTTTGGGTAGGTCGGCCAGCAATCCTCCTTTGTCGATAAGGGTTGACTGGATGTTGCTTAAAGCCTCGTCAATGACCTTCTTCTGGTCAACAGCCATATTCTTGTATTCTTCGGAGTTCTTGAAGTCCCTAAGCTGCTGCTTTACCTTGTTCAGGGACTTTTTGGATACCTTGTCCAAGTCACCGAAGATAAGTTCCCAGTTGATTCCCTGTTTCAGCTTCTCAAGATCAAGGGAGGAGAGTGCCTTATCCATTTCTTTCTGGAGTATGTCCTTGTCTCCCTGGGTAGTGGCTTCCGAGATTTTACGGGTGTACTCGGCTATGATTGCATCACGTTTCTGCATGAACGTACCGTAGCTTTTCAGGTAACGTTCGTTGGCCTCGATTGCAGCTTGATTTTCAGTTTCTGTAATTTCGGCCAGACCTTTTTCACGCGACGTCATGGCATTAGACGCACGACTTCCTAATACTTCCCGCTGTTCAGACGTAAGCTTTCCTCCTTGCGCATCTTCCCATTTTTTGCGCTGTTTCCTAATTTCATCGATTTCTCGCTGGTAATCCAGCTCAATCTGTCTGCGCTTCTTTTCAGAACCTTCTTCCATCAGGTTGATTTCTTCCTGCTGATTTGTTCTGCGAAGCTGAAGGAGTTCTTCTGCAACCTGTTGCTGCTCTTTCTTTTGTCGCTCGGCATCTTTCTTCGCATTATTCTCTTGTTTGGCCAGAGTGTCTCCTGTTACACCACCGAGCGATTTATATGATTTTTCTGCTGCTTCCAACTCTTCTACAGCTTTCTTATAAGCAGATTCAGTGCCTTTTTTAGCATCCTCTACGGCCTTTAATTTTGCTTCGTAAACAGCTTTTGCTTCTTTATATGCTTGCTGATACGTCTTTTCCGATGCTTCTCTTTGCGATTCCAGGCCAGATATGGTGCCGTCAATCCCTTTTAACGCTGCTTGCGCATTATTGAACCGTATTTGAACGTCAATAGGAATTGTTGCAAAAGGAAAATTCTTAATTTTTTCTTGCTCTTCCTGCAATATTTGTCTTGCTATATTGTATTCGCGTATAATCTGCTCACGATTACTTCTTGCTTCCATCAGCTTGACTTCAACAGGTTTCGAGTTTTCCTCTGTTTCCTTTTTCAGTCGATTATATTCGCTCAAGGCTGATTTCCACTTGTTAAGATTTGCTTTTGCTGATTCTATTTGTGAAGCGATTAATGGGGCACCTTGTCCCGCATTTTTTAAAGAAGCATTTAATGATTTTATTTTCTCCTCCCATTGTTGAATATTCTTTAGTATGTTTTCATAACTGTTCTTGTCTCGTTCCTTATTCAGTTCTTTATTTGCTTCTGCAAGATTGAGTACAGCCAGTTGTTCACGGGTATAAGCAGAAGAAAGTGCAGGAGAATACCTTTGTAGTTCCTCATAGGCCTTTATCTTTGAAAACTCGGTTTCTGTCTCATCTTGGATAACGCGTATCAGCTCTTCTATTTTTTTCTTGCGTTCCTCTTCCTGATTCGCAAAATTCTTTTGTTCTTCATTGAATTTTTGCTGTGCCTTTTCCGATGCGGTTGTGCTGTCATGAAAGGCCCACATTGTAGCAACAAGCCCGGCAAGAACCGTAGCTGCCAGTACATACGGGTTAGCTTTCATAACCGTATTCAAAGCCTTTTGTGCTATCATTTGAGCTTTGGTAACCAAGATTGCAAGTTCCATTCTGGCCGTTAATGTATCCTGAGCTATTCGCACTACAATAAGAGCGGTTTTATATGTCCCGTATGTAGCAATCAGTCCTATCAAAATCTTACCAACAGTTTCATAGTTCTCAATAAGACCTTTCAATCCTGAAATACCTGCAGAAGCAATTCCCTGAGTATCTTTTCCAATCTCATTCAACATTGTATCCCAAGCATCTCCAAGGTTACTCAACTGACCTGTAAGAGACTTAGACTGTTCTTGCATCAGGTTATAATAGATTCCTGATTCACTAGTCATATTTTTGAAGGCCTGTTCTACTTCTTTAAATCCTACCTTGCCTTCCTTTACTAAACCGGAAACTTCATCTTTTGTCACACCAAGCACTTTTGCCAGTTCCTCGTAGATGGGAATACCACGTCCTGCAAACTGACGAATATCGACAGCATAGGCTCTCCCTTGTGTCCTTAATGTGCCATAGAGATAGGCTATTTCACTAAGCTGGGAGCCAACACCGGCGGCTACATTACCAAGCATGACAAGTTCATCACCCACATTCTCAGCTGACGAGCCGTAAGCAATCATTTGCTTGGCAGATGATGCCACCCCTTGAAGGTCGAAGGGTGTCTTTGCGGCAATATCCACCAGCTCTGACATCAGTTTATCTGCTTTTTCCTTACTTTTCAGCATGGTTGAAAAAGCAATTTCAAGCTGCTGGAATTGTCCTCGTACATTAACAAGTTCTGTAACAAAGTTTTTCAAGGCAGTTACTCCACCTATTATACCAAGTACTTTGGTTAAGGAAACGGACATCTTTTCATTTGCTTCGACCGTTTCGCCGGCTTCTTCCTTAAAAGCTGCATATTCATCCTTCAGTCTCTTTACTGAAAGACGGGCTTCTGCCTGCTGTTGAGTAAGTCCAAACAAAATATCTTTCTGCTCCCTTAACTTATCGGTTTGAGCTTTTATCTGCTCCGACATACCGCTGGTATTACCACCCGACTTTACAGTTTCTCGGTATTTCTCTTTCAATAAAGTAAGCTCATTTTGTAATTGCCTAATGACACCCCTTTGTGAAGTAATATTTGCAGAGAGGTTGTTTACTGTTTGTGAAGCGCTGTAAATTCCATTTTTGAAATCACGCTCCATTGTAGCTCCAACTTTAGCCGCCTCGGTTACCAGCCCCATCATTTGTTGGCGAGCAGATGCCAATTGGGTTTCCAAAGCCCTTGCCGCTGCCGGAGATTTGTTCACGTCCATCTTTTTGAGTTGGGCTTCCAGCTTTTCACATTCTTGTCTTAGCTTTACGACCTGTTCCCAGTCACTTGATACACGGAATACGAGTGTTGCCATAAATAAAAATCTAAATATTAATGCTTAAAATTATGATATAAGCAAATAGTATTCAGACTTTTTGAAATCAAAAACGAAACAACTTGGCAATTGTCGTGTAATTTAACTTCTATTTTTGAATAATTAGACTCCATCTCGGAATAGAACAAAAAAGGCGCACCATTATGATGCGCCCGATTGTCAATTTGTTCTTTAATTTATATCAGAGCCTCACGGCTGGAATATCAAAACTTGACATTTGCCATTCTTTTAAGTATCTCATTGTATTTTGATTGTATGATAGCTCTTTGCTTTTCTGATGCTGTAATTATCTTTCCTTTATACTTTCGCATTACAGATTCATTTATACCTATTTCCTTTGCAAACTTACTTGCATTAATAAAAGGGAACGCTTCAAAAAATCCACTTAAGTCATACACATACTCCACAGAATAGCCAGCTTTATACCAACTTGGAAATTCACCATGTTTTTCTTTGTAATATTCTGCCTGTTCCTCTAAAACAGAAACAAAGTCCTCTTTCGCTTCTTGTTCTGTAAGCCCAAAGCCATACGCACCGTTTACATCTTCAGAATAGATAGAAATTCCTCCATCATCTGCTTTTTCAATAATAGCCTGAATCTTCTTCATAATCGTGTATTTTAAGTTTTGTCAATTAAATGCACCCACCGAAGTGGGTGCTGTTCTTTTACTTCTTTAACCCCGCCTTTTTCATCATGCTGTCAAGAGTACCTTTAGGTATCTCTTTGGCTGGATGTCTGCCTACAGGGATAAAGTAGTCAAAGTCGGGATGAACATACTTGTGATGTTTCTTTCCCTTTTCGATTGTCCAGCCTGCTGACTCAATCAATTTGTAAAACTCTGAAAACTTCATAAATCAAAGAACTTTTAATTGACAATGCAAAGGTAACATTTTCGTTACTATTAAGCAAGCTTTGTAACGTAAAAAAGTAACGTTTCTGTTGCTTTTTAACATTCTAATAGAGCCATATCTATTTCTTGTTTCTTCTTCTGCGTGAAGCCATATCCTTGCCTTTCACCTTCGTGACTTTTGTCCCGGTTACAGTATGAAGCTTGTCACGCTGCATTAATACTAAATTCCTGTATGGTATCTCATAGACCACTTCCCGGTATGACAGATGCAGATTTTCCATGAACGATGCAATCTGTCCCAAGAGAGTATCATTTCCTACAACCTCGGTTTCGCTGCCAGCAGACTTACGTTCCTCGCCAAGCTGACAGCTTTGAGAAAAACCTTTGAGTCAATCATAGAGAGTGTTTCATCCAATGCGTCCACATTCTCTTCGTATGTTCCTTTTGCCAGTTCTTCGCTCAAGTTTTCGTCACCAGCTATCAGCCAGGAAAGAGCCCTGCTGTAGGCCTCACTTTCTCCCAGGGAGAGAAGAACTTCTTTCAAATTGTCTGCTTCTTGTACACCTGACAAATGGGAGATTGCTCCGGCCAGTTTGTTGATAGTAGGAGGGTAGACCGTGTAGGCTTTCCCAGCGACAAACACCGTTCTGAAATCACTTCCGATAATGGATTCAGTTACTATTTTTGCTCCTTGATTCATTCTGATAAAAGATAAAAATTAAGGGGTGAAGCCATAAAGCCCACCCCTGTTATGGAATTCAATCTCTACCTATTGGATAGGCATTAAGCACCTGCTGTTACTTCAGATGAGTCAAACCAGTATTCCGGTGCAACTTCTGCATTTTGTGGTTCCAGTTCCACCGCACTTACAGGAATACCGACAGCCTTGTCTGTTGTGGCTTCACGTGCACCGATGTCAGCACGGGGAATCACACAATACTGGTCATCGTCAGTCAAAGCGACAAGTAACTTCTCAATGTTTACCTTGCCTCTTGCTCGTTTCCAACCCTTATCAGTGTTAATTACATCACCACCCATGAGGTCTTTCTTGGTCGGATAGTCGTACTCACCAATGGTGAAGTTCACGGTTACATCGCCCATTTCCTTATCACTACGATAAGTCTGACCGGTAAGCTGGTTCTTGTAGTTAGTGCGGCTTGCTTCCGCTTCTTCAAGTGTCCATGTATCCTGATGGATATTCTTCACCTCTTTTAAGGTTTCACCTTGTAAAAGAGTATATAAAGCCTGCCCAGTCAAATCTGCTGTGATAGCATTTGTCTCGCCATACCAAAGTTTCTTGATATTCACAGCTGTGATTTTCTTTGATTCTGCCATATTATTTCACATTTAAAACTTCAAACAAAATTCTTACATTCACATAGTGACACTTTAAGGATGTGTCTTCCTCAATTCCGATTGACTCGATGGAATAATGATAGGTTGTTCCGTCATAGCGTCCGGTCACTCCGTCAAACAATTCTTGCGCCTGTTTCTCCAGCTCGTTCAGACGTATTGTGTTAGCTTCACCTTCTTTCAAGTCAGGAACGCAAAGGTTCACTTCTACGAAAGACTTCTTCCAGTACGTCTCCGGTTGCTGCTTCTTAGAGTGAATGACAATCCTTTCGGACTTCATCGGCCCCGTCAGCTTCTTACCGTGTGGAACGATGTCAATTTCAAAAGGCTGGCAATCACGATAGAGTATGTTCGCTATGTCGGTGGTAACTATCATTTTATTTCCTCCTTTAATCGTTTCTCAGCATATATGGCTGCACCAGTCAAGACTTCGTAACCTTTGGATTCAACGAAAGAAGCGTATTCAGCTTCATTCCTCAACTCCAGTCCATCATCCTGAACTGAGTATTTGTTTGACTTACGGAGTGTTCCGGTATGATTCTGATAGCTTCCATTCTTTACAGCGTAATCGACAGCCTCTTTACCAACCTTCTCCTTAACGGCTTTCACCTCGGCATAACCTTGTTTAAAAAAGCTATCCATGTCCGAAAAATCAAACTTTACAGCCATATTTCTGAGTAACCAAAATAGTTAGTATTTTTTACCGTATAAACCTTGCCAGTTCCCCTGGTATTATCGCCATCCATACATCTGACTTCATCGCCAGCCTTCAGGGAGGTTTTCTTTTCACAGACTATGTGATAGTTCGGTCGGTACACCTCGCCATTCTCCGAAGTAAACTCCTTGGTTGAGTTATCGTCGCACCGGCACTTACATACGTCCTGCCAGCTTTCTCCACCGGTTCCGGGAATGGGCCGGCCGAACTCGTCTGTTTCCATCGGAGTAAAGACCTTAACCTGTAATGTATGTGGGGCAAATATCATAGGAATCTGACTTTAGGTTTATCTGACAGCGTGTCTTCAAGACCATACTTCTTGCACAAGAAAGAATAGTATTCCTTCAAGCCTTTTGTATCCCATGACATAGAGAAACCGTTCTCGCTGATGGAAGTGGCACGGAGTAATAGAGAGGGGATGAACTTCGCCATAGACACCGAAACAAGTCCGATGTTTGACGGGCCCATCTCATCCTCTCCGCTTACTTCTGAAGACAAACTTATCTCCAAAAGGTCAGCCTCCGACAAGTTGATGCCGAAGGTCTGAAACTTCTGTGATATGTAGTCGTTTACTGTCATTCGTTCATGGTTGACAAATCAAAGTTCACAATCAGGTTCGGGTTCGTAATCTGCGGAATCCACTCTGCAGTGTATTCCAAATAACGACCGTTCTTGTCCTTGTAACCGGAAATAAGCATATCACCGTCTGCCTGGGTGTAGTTACGTCCAGGTACGCCGTCCACTGCTTCGTACGGAGTGTGGAAACGCATATAACCGACCTTATCCTGCGGAAGCAAGGTGATACGGTCGTCGGCGTAAATCTGCACGTTCTTTCCGGTCTGGTCTTTTACGTAATCTTCCTTGATTTCAATGGCCGGAAGCCCGATGCCAGTGAACACTTGGGAAGCCAGTTGAGATGTAATCAACCCGGTTGAAAGATACATCTCATTTCCTGTAAGCTGCATCTTGAACTTGTCACCAAACTCAGCCGACCCGATGATATTCTTCACGAAAGTTCCTCGTGACATAATCATCTTCTGGAAATTACCGTAGTCCGCTTTCAGTGCATTAATCTGCTGCTGCAAATAGGTGATGAAGTTCGTCTTCGCACCAGTATCAGGCTTGATGAACTTGAACGGCAATTCAATGTTAAGAAGGTCAACGCCTCCGGCATTGTCATCCTTATTCTTGACTGTTGCTTCTCCGGTCATCAGAAGTGAACCTACAATAATATCCATGCGCTTGTGGGCTGCCAAAAGTACCTGACGGTAATCATCATAGATGAAGTTCACGATTTCCTGCATGGCTGCTACCTGGTCGGCAGGTTTAGCTGCATTGAACTTGTCAATCAAGTCCTGAAGTTCGGACAGGCGGTCAATGGAAATCTGGTAAGCATCGCCAAGATAAGCGATTTCACCATATCCTGAGCCGATATTCCGGCGTTCACGGATAGGCTTCTCACCATAACGAGAGTTGATAGAACCGGCCATCACTCCAGTAACCTGACCGATGTAGTCCTTGAATACACGGGTAGTCGTTCTACGGAAATCAAGATACTGCTGCCAGTAGATTGTATCCTTACGAGTCTGAAGGACACGCTGAATAACGGCGTTAACGATGTTGGGGTCGTTAAACAGAGTATGAATAGTTAGCATCATGTTTTACCTCCTTTCTTTATTTGCTTGCAATTACACCTGCTGTTCTCAAAGATGCCAGAAGGGCATTCAATTTTGTATGTGCATCTTCCTGCCCAGTAGCATCATCTACTTTAACACCTTGCTTTACACCTCCGAGAGCAGAAGATGTTGCTGCAGACAAAGTGAATTTGTTGGCTTGGGATGCGATACCATCCAATTTAGCTTTGTCTTCTTTACTCATCAAGCCATCTTGACTGGAAGACGCTTTGGCAACTACAGCCTTTCCACCTTGAGTAACGTCAGGAGCGTTGAACTGGAAATGCGGCATGTTGGCCTTGTCAATGTCAGAGAAAGGCATAACCAATTTGGTAGGCTCAATCTCGAATGCTCGCATCAAAAGAGCAACTAATACAATGCCTTCTTCTACTTGTACTCTTCCGTACAAGGCTGAGTTAGCAATGACTTTCGGAGTTGTGCCGCTTACCGCTGTAGCTTCATAGAGTACAGTACCAGCTTCCAATGTTTCGCCAAAGTCGGCAGACAGCGTCAACTTATCGAAAGCTTTGTCTGATTTGTCAATACTGTTGATGGTAGCTCCATGAGAACCATTACCCAGATGCATACCCACATAAGCCAAAGAGTTTTTCTTGATCTTCAAAGTGGTATTGGAACCGGTGGTAAACTTTTCATAGACTTCTACACGGATGGCCACCTGAGCGGTTTTCTTTACTAAGTCGGCGGCAATGGGAGTGAAGGATGGAAGAAATGAACCAGCGACAAGGTTGGTCGTATCCAGCTTGTAAGGCCCTCTGCGTCTTACTCCGGTAGAAACATCATAGCGTTCCTCGATGGACGGTTCAGGCTCCATGTTGTACTTAAATCCTGCTGACATAAATTACTTGTTTTGTTGTTCGACAATAGATTTTGTGTCCGCCTCAATCATTTTGGCGAACTCACTCGCTTCTTTCTCCTGCTTCTGTTCGGCAGTCTCAGGAGCTTTGGAGAACTGAAACCCGTTGTTAGACATATCCTGCTTCATGTCCTTGAAATAAGTATCCAAGTCCGTGTTCTCAGGAATGTTGCGGTCTTTCAGCATAAATTCGGGAATACCGTACTTCTTCGCCACTGCTGAAATCTGAGAATTGCGCTGCGCCTGCGCTTCATTTTCCTCCATTTTGGCCAGCTTGTCGGCAAACGGCTTGATACCGGCTGCGATGCCGTCAGCAATCATCTTTGCGATGTCTGTCTCCTGTGGCTTTGGAGGGTCGTTTGGTTTCGGTGGTTCTGGTTTCGGATTCTCGATTGGTTTCCCGTCTTTCAGTCCATGCTTCTTCTCGTAGTTTGAAACAGCGGAAGTCTGCGCTTGTCCTGCACGGAAATCACCATAGTTTTGCATCACGTCCTGAAATGAGATACCCTCAACGATGGAGGTCACCTTCGTTTCGTCCGTTACACCCTCTGCCTTTTTCGTAGCTATACGGGTGAGTGTGGCAGTGTCCACACCCGGAAACTTCGTTTGCAGTCCTGCCAAGATTTGTTCAAAGATTGTCATACCGTATGAGTTTGATTAATAATTTCATACGGTAAATTTACTTATAGAGAAAGGGAAGGGGAAATTTTAAGGCTAACGATACGAAACAATTAAGAGAATGTTCGTTTTTAGGCAAAATGAAAGCGTGACTACCGGAGTAATCACGCTGAGATAAATAACTATTTAATGTAACTATCAACAGATAATTCTACACTTGTTAAATCAAAAAATATATTTTGTAGTTGATGTAAATATTTAATTTCAAAATTCAAATATGAAAGTCTCAATATTATACTTTGGCTTAAATGCTCAATAGTAATCTTGTCATATATATTTGAATTTCCATCTAAAAAAATTAAATTATTACTGTCTGATATAATATCTTGATATAATTTTTCGTCTAAGGCTATAGGATTTACTATACTAGAAATATAATCATTAACATTAGTGATTTTATAATTTTCACCATCTTTTATAACCCAATTTCCAACTCTTAATTCTTTGATTTCTATCATAATCACAACAAATTTATAGCAGACAGTTCTTCTGTCAGAGCATTAATACCTTTCTGAATCTTCTCCAACTGCTGTTTACGTGGTTTGTGTACTCCAGCCGCATAATGCCACAACTGGCGTTCATTGATTCCGGTTATCCGGCTCAATGCAGCTTTGGTAAAAATACTGCTGTAATAATTGATAAAGGTGGCCGCGTCTATTTTGAACTTCAAGGTGAACTCTCCCTGCAAAACTTCCACCGGAGCGATGTTCATCTCCTTGCATGACTCCAGGTAAAGTTCAACAGCTTCCTTCATGTTCTTCTCGATTTCCTTTACGTCGTTACCGACAGTAATCACCGGAGCACCTTCAATATAGGCACTAAGATTATTACCAGCATGTTCTACAATCACTTCTACGGTTTTCATACTGACCTCCTTTTTATCGTTAAACAAAAGAGGCGGGGGCTATTTTAGCCCCGCTTGCCTCAGAATGTTGTAATAAGTGCCTTTCTCAACGCCTTTCTTGCCGTGGTCGGGGACAATCACTACATGGCTACCATCAGTGTAAACCATGTGACTGCCTTTCTGCCTCACGAACCAAAAGCCATTTTCAGTAAGCAGCGTTACAACGTCTTTAACTGATTTGTAGCTCATAGCGTTTAAGACTTAATTACGATGCAAATATAGTAAAATAACGAATAATTACAAAAAAGTATTCATGTTTTTACTATGATAAAGAAAATAGCGATACCTCGAAAGATACCGCTATTCAAATAGTCAATATTTTAGATTTATATCATTCTGTTTTGTATTATCCCCGTAAATATTCTGACTGAATTGTTCTATTCTTCAGATTTGCTACTGGAACTTTTGAGAGAGAAAAGCTGTTTCTGTTTCTCAATGTCGTTCTTCTGCTTCTCAGCCTGCTCTTCCTTGATGGCTTCAATCTCATCCAGAACTGCATCCACGTTCCCCACAAAGGTAATAGCCCGTTGCTGCGACCAGATTTCACCGTCCTTAGCCTTGATAGCAGTGTCTATCTTGTCTTTGATGTCCTCCAACTTATATGGCTGCATCTGCACATCCACGTCAATAGTCTCGGAGGCTTCTTCAAGGGTGGAATTCACGGAACCCAAAGCTGATATGAGGAAATTTACACGTCGTTGCATGAACTCACCGACGGTTTCATTCAGATTCTCCACATTCAGGTGGGTGGACATAAACACATAATCGAAAGTAACACCGGATACGGCGTTTCCTGTACCTTTCAGGGAGTCAAAAGAGATTCTGGGCGTATTGGTCAGTCCGTATATCTGACTTAACAGCGTCTCCACCTCAAATTTTACCGTATCGGGCACCTGAGACCAGGTAAGATACTGGGCATTTGCTCCCTGGCCGGTCAGCTCGACCACACGGTTCTTGAACTCACCGGAGAAATTCTCCACGTTACCAAAAAGCATGAGGATAGGGAAGAAGTGGTAGTCGATACAGTCTGCATAGTTTGAGAGAAGTTTCTCCAGTCTTACACGGAGGCTCTTTATCTTTTCACAGTACGCTTCCGGACGGTACATATAAATCACCGGCATCTTCTTGAATCCATGTGCGAACGTACCTTTGTCGGTCCAATTGCTTGTCAGCTCCCACTGATAAACCATGTCCTTAGTAATGGTCATGAAACAGGTAATCTCTACATCGTTCAGGTCTTTTTTCTTATATTCACGGGATAGGGCTACCAAATCCCCCTGGTCATTGAAGAAAGGGTAGAGTTTGTCGCCACGGAACGGAGACCAGATGGCACTCTTCAGGCGGTATTCAGGCTTAGATTTACCGAAAATTCCTGAAATCTTTCGTTTGAGCTTTGCCCAGAAACCATCATCCCTAACCACATACCAGTATTCGGCCACTTCCTGCTCGGCCAGCCATGCCCTGACCACCTTTTTGTTCTGATATTTCAGCTTGTTTTTCTTGAACACCTGCTTCAATGTGGAAAGAAGGCTTTCTTCCGACTGGTCCGGCTGGCAATCAAGGACCGGTTCTGTTCCCACGGTGAAGGCAGTCTGAATGTTCACGATGTCCTGTTCGATAGGAAGCGCAATCCTGTTTGGGTCAACTTCTTTCCTGACCGCCGGCTCAATATATTCTTTCCCGGTTGTCGGGTCTGTAATCCGTTTCTCAGGCTGGGTCGTGATTTTGATTTTCGGGTATTTCTCTTCATCTATCACTATCTCGTGCTTGTTCGGATTCCAGTCGTTGTAAAGAGCGTGAGCGTTTGGTTGCTCGGTCTTTCGGCCTTTCTTCAGATAGTAGATTTTTCTCTCTACTTCCGGCATAGCTAAAATTTCTTCTATAGTCATATCTCAAAGTTTAATGTCCAAATATTCCTGAAACGTCTTTGGGTTTCATAATTCTACCGAGAAGTTCTCCCAGCACATAGTAGCGTGCAGCATCTATGCCATGATTATCATGGTCTTCCGGCTCGTTGATGTAGTTTCCGTCCTTATCCTTTGCCCAAACATAGTTTCTGAACTCCCGTTGAAGGTTATAAGAACGCTTGGTGATGAATATTTCCATTCCCTGCATCTTGTCAATACCGGCATTGACAGAACCTTGTCCTTTCTCTACCGCGTATATTTTAATCCCTCCGTTATGAATCTCCTGAATGAGTCGCGGGTCCGCACTGTCGGCAATCACTCTCAAATTCCACGGGCGTAGCGTCTTTATAATATCCCCAGAAAGTAATCCAGTTCTATAATCCACTTCATCCAGATAAAGAGCATTGTCAATGATTCCACACCGAATAGAAGCCGATGGGTCATTGGTATAACCAAAGTCCTGTCCAATAGCCACCTTCTTGCACCACATGGGGAACTCGTCCACAATACCCCATTTCTTGAACACGGCACCTTCGGCCACGTCCGCCCATCGACCGATAACCACATGAGCGTACTTCTCCGGATTCTTCTCTTTCATTTCCTTGACTTCTCTCAGGAACTCAGGAGAAAGGTTCTCGATATTGTCGAAGTAAGTCGTATGGATATGAAGTACATTCGGATGGGTGGAAATTTGCACCTGAACGCCGTCAATCTCCACCAGCCGGTGAGTATTCTCTATGTATTTCTTGTAGATGAAGTGATTGGAGTCACAGGGATTCATGATAATGATAATCCGGTTCTGGATTCCCTTTTTACGGATGGAGAGCATAATCTTGTCGAACTCTTCCTCACTGGTCCATTCCTCTGCTTCATCACAGACAAAGGTGGTGATACCCTGAATAGATTTTAGTTTAGCGGTCTGATTCCCGGAAGAAGTCTTGATACCACGGAACATGATACGACTGCCGGTCATCCGGTTTACAATATCGGTTTTGGTGGTCTTGAAATACTTCGTTGTTCCATCCAAATCTATCTTTTCCATCATCTCTGGAATGATAGACATCCCGGCAGATACCATCGTGTAACGGGTATAAAGAATCTGGTGGACTATCTTCTCTGTGGGAGTCATCTCGAACGTCAGCCGCTCTATGAAGGTAGAAGCGTTGAAAGACTTCCCCGAGCCACGGCCACCGGTAATGAGAATGATAAATTTCTCGCTATCGGTATATAACGGATGATATATCGCTTGGGGTACAATCATTTCAGCTTGTCTTTAATCCATGAGTCAATAGAAATTCCGTGGTCAATATCCTTTGGAATATCTGCGTCTTCGTCTTCTCGGTCTCCAAAACCTTCTTTTCTTCCTAATGTGGAAAGTAAATAGCGAATCATATACCCATCTGGACGTTCACGCCATCCGATAAAGTTCCCATTTTCATCTTTCTCAGGGATACCAAGCGCAAGTACACGTGCAGATACAAGGCATTCATCTACCAGAGAACCTCTTTCGTCGGTGATAGCATCTTTGAACTGGCTGTCGGCTCTGGCCCAATCATACACGGTTTTTCGGGTTACATTGAATACAGCAGCAACTTTAGAGAGATTTCCACCTGTTTTATGAAGGACCTCTCTGAATTTCGATATGTCTGGCTTCTTTCCCATGCGCGCGTATCTGTTTATTTTGGTTACTCTACACCAAATTCTATTCTATTCATAAATTCGTTTCCATCAATGTACCGCTCATCAAATCCATAACCAAACATCTCCATGAAATTTGCTCTTTCTGTTGGGCTATTAAAGGACAGCACTACATAACTCAGCATTCCGTTATCTTTCTCAAAGCTGTTTTGATTACTAATTCTGTCTTTTATCTTTTGTACTTCATTATGACGTGCAATTTGATTTTCTTTTGAATCCTCATAAAAATTATTGGAACGGTTAATGCCTTTATTTTCATCACCATCTTTAGTAGCTTCATCTATGGCTGATAATGAATCATCCAATATATCTTCCTTTCTCCAAATATCATCATTAATAGAAAAGTCTAAATCACCAATTCCGAGCATATTCAAATCGAAGTCATTCAGTCCGGCAAGGCTATAATCAATACCATCAAGCATATCTTTTAGCATATCTGAATCAAATTCGCCCTGTACACTTCTATTGTTCATAAAGATGTTCTGCTCTTTTTCAGTCTTTTCGTCCATGTGAACTACTTCAACGCGAATCAAATAATCATTGTCCTTTGTGTCGGGATTATATTTATTCACTTCATCTATAACTGAAATACGTTGATGACCAGAAACAAGGTTGCCAGTAACCTCATTCCATACAATTCCACCAAGTAATCCTACACGCTTTAGGTTTGCTTTCAGGCTCTTTCTTGCTTCCTGTGTTATTTTGCGAGGATTGTAGTCAGCGGAGTTTATATCGCTTCTACGTATTTCTCTACTTTCCGGTTGAATTATTTTGTTCTCTTTCATAATCGAATATTAATTTCTCAGAATATGGGAACTCTTCCAAAATACGTTTATAATCATTGGGATATTTACTACGCATTAATAGCATTGTTGTTAAGTCAATGGTAAAACCTTGACTTATGGCATTTGAATCATAGATAAAAGGCTGTATTAACCCTCTTTGCCTAATATACTGAAGCACTTCCTTATTCGTCCACAATGCGAGAGGATAAACCATACCTTTGTCTGTTATATAACCGGACTTTGCAAACTTCTTTAAGCGCATCCGCTTCATATAACCATCTACACCCTTCATACCACTGAAGCCGTATTTGATACCTGTTTCTTCTCTTACCGCCTGCTCTATTTCGCCTATTTTTCTCGGTTTTACTGAGTTGTCAGGCTCACGAAAGAAACCACATGAAATGTAATAGTCACGCTGAAAATGTTCTATTTGGCATACTTCAACATTCTTGTAGTGATTTTCTGCCCATCTGATATAGGGCTGCACGTGGTCTAAGTCAGGTATCAAGTACATATAATAGCATATAACCTTATTGAATACACCTGCAAGCATATCCAACAAGGCTATACCATCTTTACCACCAGCAGAATAATACAATACAGCAGTATCCGTCTTTTCTCGGATACTGCGTATTATCTGCATAGAGAGTGCATACTTGTTCATTATTTGCCTCCTGCACCAGCAAAGGCGGCATTCAAGTCATACCTTCTTTGCTCTCTGTTACCTAACTGCGTTGCACTGGCCGTATTTCTACGGTTTGCAACCAATCTACCGCCCAAGCCTGCACCGTTCATGTTCTGACGTGGGCCAGCTACTCTGTTAATTACTCTTTGGACTCGGCTTAAAATTTTAAATTAAACATTTAATGTTAAACATTCTCTGTACTTATCACTTTGCCAAGATGATACCATACTTGGCTTATAAGATATTCTACACCGTTTTCAACTCTTACAAGGTCATTGCCTTCTTCATCGGTAAAAATTACATATTCGGCTGACTTAACTTCTACGGTTAGACGTGGTGCATCTTTGCGCCTGCCGTTTATCAGATACAAGGCATCATATTTAACTGGTACAACCTCTATGTTTTCGCCATCGTCAGGTATATCCTCTTGCCTTGTATAGTCTATCCCTTTATGTCTGAAATAAACATATTTATTTACATTTGAGGGGTAAACATATCTGTGTTCTACATCTTGTTTACCGTTTAGGATGTCTTGAAAACATTCTTTGTTAATCTGTAATGTCAATACTTTCATAATCGTGTAAATTTAAATGTCAGTTGCGGGGGCGTGAATCGAACACGCGACCTCTACCAAGTCAAAGTAGCAAGCTACCACTGCTCTACCCCGCGATGGTATCTATACAAAGATACCCAATTATGAAGACAATTTTGAATAACAATTCAATACATACGAAACAATCCGCTAATTGTTTGCTAATAAATCTGAATCATGTTCATTGATGATAGATTCTACTATCTCTTTTGCACGATCTATGCCATCTTTATAACCTCTAGCATAGTCTGTTCTTGTAGACAAGTAGCTGGTATCATTACCCAGCCACTCTATTATTTCTTGCAGGATTTCTTTCTCTTTCATAGCCGTATTATCCGTTTACAACTTCTGGTATCTTATAGTAGTCACTCTTTGACGCTCTGCCTTCGGTTATCCAGCCTATACCTACCCAGCATTTTATTTTACCTTCATGAATCACTCTATAACCTGCATCAACAACCACTTTAGGAGGATTTACGCTCATTTTTATGCTTCTTACATCTGATGCTTTAACCGTTAACTTTTCTTTTTTCATAACCATCTTAAATAGTGGTAGCCTGAAGGCTACCGGGTTTATAACCAAAGTTTCTTTGCCAAGTAGAAATTCTTTTGAGCTTCATTGACGGCCTTTTTCGCATAAGGCAAAGAGTATGAGTGCTCACGTGGATATTTGCCGGATTTAAGCCCCTCATGATACTCTTTAGCTGCTGCTAACTTATGCTCATAATAGTCCACGCTTTCAGGCATTGAAAGATTTATAGTATCAGCCTTATCAGCCCAATATTGTGCTATTCTTTCATGTTCTTTTGCCTTATCCATCATTTCTACCGCTTTGCCTGTATTAGTCCAGGCATCTTCAATGGCTTTTCTGTGTCGTCTTTCGCTATGATGGCCGATTTTAATAGGTTCACCCAACGAGAGAAAATCGCTGTCTTTATTTGACGCTTTAAAGTATTCTTCACTCTTTCGTTCTGCAGTGGCAGCCCAATCCAGCCGGCGTTCTGCCTTTCGCTTTGCCCATTCTTGAACGTTAAAGCCATCAGCGCGAACTATCGAATAATAGTAGAAGCCATCACGTTCAAATATCAGATTAAACACTATGCTTTCATTCTCTTTGCCGTATTTGGTGGTTACAAGAATGGTTTCACCTTTTTCATGCTTAGCATCGCATTTAGCAAGAAATACGTTTGGACAAAATTTGTAATATGTATTCATAATCGTGTAGGGGATTATGCAGGGCTTTCGCCCTGCTGGTTAAACTTATGCTATATTCAATCTTTTAGCTCTCATTTCATTAAGTTCTTTAGCCGTTTTATTGGCTGCTTCTTCGGTGGTTTCTAAAGAAGCCATACTCATGTCATAGCCGTCTATTACTAAATAGTAGCCTCTTGACTTCTTCACGTAAAACTCATTTGCCTTATGGCTTTTCATGTAGCTTGTTGTTCTCATAATTTTCTTATGTTGTGGCAACCCCCGAAAGGCTGCCGGTTAAACTTATTTGTGTGACTCTCTGAAATCAAGTTCTACAATCTTGTGATATTTGTGTATCTCATATAGACCAGTTTCACAACCCATTGCTGATGCAAGTCTTACCGCTTCTTCTAAAGCAATCATTACGTCTGAGCTTGCGTCAATAGCTTCATTCTTCGCCTTGTTATATTCTCTATTATTAACTGCTGAATCCTGAATCTTTTCAGCTTCTTGTATTCTTTTTAGAGCTTCATTAATTAATCTTACTTGAGCCTTAATCTCTTTGATGTAATCACTGCTAACAGTCTTCATAATCGTATGTAGTTAAATTGTTATTACTTCTTGTTTGATGATGCAAATGTAAGGTATATATATCACATTTCAAAATAATAAGTGATATTTATTGTTGCTATTAACACTATTTAGTGATATATATATGTCACACTCATACAATATCCATATCTTTGCAAAAAGAAAAAGAATTGATTATGAATAGAATCAAAGAAGTAATTAAAGAACGAGGGTTTACTATAACAAGCCTTGCCGAAAAATTAGGTATCGCACGTGAAAGCCTTTCACGGATGATAGTTTCACCGTCATACCCAACATTAGAAAAGATTGCATCAGCATTAGATGTTCCCATGTGGCAGCTCTTTGCATCCCCGGATGAGGCAGCGAAAGAACTGTCAGGAGATAAGTGTCCCTATTGTGGGAATCCTCTAAGAATCAAAATTGAGAAAGGGGAATAGCCATGACGACAAACGAAATAGACAAATTGAGCCTTGAAAAAGCCCACGCTCTATTTGAAACAGGCGATATAGACAATATTGAAGTAGGAACAGTGAAAGGATTGTGCGAGATACATCGCTACTTGTTCGATGGCTTATATGACTTTGCAGGAAAGGTACGCACATTGAACATAGCCAAAGGAAACTTCCGCTTTGCCAACTGTCTGTACCTTGATGCGATTCTTCCGGTCATAGAAAAAATGCCAGAAGCGACATTTGACGAAATCATTGCCAAATATGTGGAAATGAATATCGCCCATCCTTTTATGGAAGGTAACGGGAGGGCTACCCGTATTTGGCTGGATATGATACTGAAGAAACGTCTGAAAAAAGTAATAGACTGGCGTAACGTAGATAAGAATCTGTATCTACAAGCTATGGAACGCAGCCCTATAAATGATTTGGAACTCCGGGTACTATTACAACAGGCATTAACAGACCGAGTAAATGACCGTGAAGTAATATTCAAAGGAATCACTCAGTCATACTATTATGAAGGGTATGAAGCATAAACAAAAGCCGGAAGCATAACGCTCCGGCTTTTCTACTTATGTAATATTTTATCCAGCATTAGCAAAGACCTTTGGATAGTTCCTTTTCTGGTATTGAATTCTCAGATACCCGATAAGGCTCTCATAATCGGTCAAGAAACCTTCATTGACCAAATCAGCAACCTTCTTTTCGAGCTGCCACAATTCACGTTGTTTTTTCTCCTCACCATGCTTATTACGTAGCATCTTTTCATGACTGTTGAAGATAACCCAGTTCAAGGCTTCACCGACCTTCTGCATGGCTTTAGGCATAAAGTCTTTGGGAACGATTTTCATGATGGCAGAAGAGAGTTCCCTATAAGCGTCCCCAGCATCATTCCGGTAACGAATCATTTGGTCAGAAACGAATTTGATTACATCATATTTGAATGACGCATTTAGCCACATAGCCAAATCAATGAACAATACAGGATGAACCCAGGTTCCACCGCATTTACCGCGTGAACTTAAATAGGGAGAATTTTGCCCATTTAGATTTTCTTTTTCAACGATGGTAGCGATTAATTCCTTGGTTGATTCATTTTCAAAGTATTTCTTCAATTCTTTGTTTGAGGAGTTTCGTTCGTTCCATAACTTTACAAGCCTGGTAGCATTGAAATAGCCGTCAACGGTGCTTTGAATAACTTCTAAATTTCCCCCATTTGCCTTACCAATTCTTGATTTGTTTTCATGTCTCAGTGAATCTTAAATTAAAAAATTACCCCACCAAAGGCAAGCTCCTCACTTCTTACCGATGGCAGGGTTTATACTTTTCAGCCGTGAGGATAGCTGTTATTATCTCTTTGAGACAAAGTTACCAACATGGTGATTTTTAGCCTAAGATTGCTTAAACCAAGAACAAATAATTGGCAAAATGTTTCATAAAAATACCCCGAGCCTTTCGGAACGGGGTTACTTGATTAGTCCTTTGGATTTCAATCTTTTTACAATCTGGTTGTAAAGATACTCTATATCCTGCCGAAAATCCTTATACTGCTGGTAGATAAAGGAAACATCAGCGATATTGTTTGATATTACACATGGGGAAACATCAGGAAACACACCGGAGATTTCTGCCCGGATACCGTTCGGCAGCCGTCCGCCGGCAAGCACGCTGGGGGCGAACAAGAACAACACGATGAAGAGGAACTTCTTCCGCTGGGTAACACTTTCTGGATTGGGCGGACAATCTGCATCGGAAAGTATCTCTCTGAACCACTCATAAATCTCCGGGATGAGAGTAAAATCAGTCAGGATAGGGGAGGATAACTCCTGTTCACGTTCTGATAATCTTGATTTTTGTTCACGTATTGATTTCAACTCCACGATTGATGAAAATTCTTTTGTCATAGCACGATTTATTTAGTTGGAAATTCTTATATTTGCATCATTAATCGTGTGGGGGAGTTGGCTTCTAATCGTGTGGGCTGGCTCCCTTTTTTATTTTATGCCAAGTGATATGCATTCAGGATGGCGAAAGTGTAGATGATGACCGTAACCAGACTGTCCAGGAACACCGCCCATGCTCCCAGCTTTTGAGTCTGACTGAAACTCATGGCCAGGACAATGAGGAAACATACCCATTGACTTGAGAACAATCCTATACCCAAAAGCAAAAGCCCGATGGTATCCATGAAGAATGCAACATGAAGCCACGGATGCGCCATCAGATACCAGCTTTTTGCTGTCTTATCCAGCTTCTGAAAGACTTTTACATGTCGGTATAACTATCTCCATTTCCGTTAAATTCTATTTTTGCCATTGTTCAATCCTCCTTTTCTGAACTGTTCGGATTTTCCGAACGATTGGTTTCAATATGGTTTGCAATCTCATCCATGGCTTCATTCCATGGAATCTCACCTAAATATTTTAAGCAGGCATCCCAACCTTCCATGAACGAAAGCTCTCTCAAAAGTTTAGTGCTGGGCATTTTACTCCCTGATGCAAATATTTTTGCAAATTCTTCTTTTTTACTCATATTCAGTCCTCCAAATCATCGAAATACTGTCCATTTTCTTCTATGAAGTTATCCAGCGCTTCATCGCAATAACAGCCATCACAAGTCCCGTATGCTGGCTTTTCGATTTCTCCATTCGTCCACGGGCAAAACGGGCACAAATCTTCTCCTATGGACTTTTTCAACTCTTCTCTATTCATAGCTCAGTCCTCCAAAAAAGGTATCAAATCATCGAAGTATGCCCATTTATCAACCTTATCAAACTGTTCATACAAAATGGTGTTATCTCTCTTGTGGTAATATCCGCATCCATAGGAACCATCTTTAAGGATATACAGGCAGAACTTTCGTTCATGCGGTGTTTCTTTTGCATCGTGCCATGAAGCGTTTACTCTCCAATTTGCACCTTCAATGAAAGCCGGAATAGTGAGTTTATCAATACATTGCCTTACCTGTAAATCAGTCTCCTTTTTCCATTCATTGTCGCAATACCCTTCGGCTGCTTTTCTGACTTCAGCGTATTTCATAATCATTCCTCCTTATCAAGTTCTGAAATCGGTATATACTTAATTATTTTTCCTTGTGGCACAAGCAAATCATACAATGTGAATAACCTGTTACCTGCAACGGAACTTACCAATAAAATCATGTATCCACATGAAGAATAGCCACCTTCCAACTTGCATAAACAAAAAGTTCCTACAGGCGGTATTCCGTCCTTTTCTATTGTTCGCCATGTTATTTCCATGCTCAATCCTCCGTTGGTGTTAAATCTTTCATATAGGCCCATGTCATCACCGTATTCCATAATGCGTACGCACCGTAGTAACACAAATCATATTCACCATATATTGTGTTCACTAAAAGAAGTTTTCCCGGCTGAGGTTTTTCAGTGGAATTATGCCAGGCTGCATTTACTCTCCATTTAGCACCTTCCATGAAATCGACCATACATACTTGCTCTTTGCCTGCTCTCCATAGTGGACGACAAGCTTCTTTGGCATATTCTTCTGCCGCCTTTTTAATGTCTTCTTTCTTCATAGTTCTATTTCATATTGCTTGTTATCAATCTTAGGCATTCGGTCAAGTAAAGAGGATGGTACTTCGACACCATATCTGTTTTCGATTTTTATAGGAATCCAGTTGTAATAGACACCACTTTCTTCATGATATACAGGGATTCCATAATCAGCAAGAATACTACCATCAATGCCTTTGAATTTATCTTTCCATTTTTTGATAAAATCTTTTGAAACCTTTAGCCGTTTGTTTGGCTTGAAATAAGTATGTCCTCTTACCGTGTATGGGACTACATTTTGAGGACTTAACAAATCTGCAAACCTCCATGTATCTTCTGCCCACACACAAGTAATACCGAAATACCAATAGTAGCCAAAGTTTATAGGCTTAACTCCAGTAAATTCTTCAACCATTTTAAATACCTCTTTCTTCTCTGATTCTGCCTGCTCGTAGAAGTCTTGACATATTTTTTCAAGCTGTGTTCCTGGTTTTGCTGTTAGTTTCATTATATCTCCTTTCCACCTATCCCAGCAGCCACCACATGACTGCCAGGAACAGGTAATACAATTTCGTTTTCATTGATTATCTTTTTTATAATACTCAACAATCGTTTTATTTAACGCTTCGATAATATTGAATGTCAGTGTAGCTGGCATTTCGTTTGTAACCATATTCTTGATGTACACCTGACCATCCCTGTATTCAAGAATGGTGTCAAGTTCTACTATTTTAGGTTCTTCATTCATTCTTTTAATTGTCTTACAATTGTATCAATACACACATAAACAATCATAAAACGAATAATGGATTCGCTTCTGTCAGCGTTAATCAAATCTGCAATCAATGCCGTAACAATTTCACAGATAATTATGATTATTATTGCTTTTACGTAGTATTTCATCACTTTTCCTTCTTCATTTTCTTATCCATCCATTCAACAGCATCCTGTATGGATGAAACCTTCTTAAACTCACGTGTAACGCAGAACGTCATGTACTCACAGATAATTTCTCCCACATCATTAAAGTAAATGTTGTATGCTCCAGTGCTATTTGCTCCAGTACACGGTATCTCAAGTTCCAAAGCTTTCAATGCTTTTTCAGCATCACAAGTGAAGTAAGCATATATATCATGCGAAACCTCCTTGCATCCGGTCAATTTTACAATGTTTGCCATATCACTTTTTTTGTTTTTAAATGTTTTCTGTATTTCACTGGTATAAATCGTTTGAGTTCCGGAAGCGAAGTAGAAACAATGTGCATCCATGCGTTCCACCTTTGTCCGTCATGGTCTCTGGATGGAATTGAACAATTCTGCCCTTGACAAGTTCCGCTTTTATTCTCAGCCTTACATTTCACACAGCATCCTGCGCACTCAGAGGATAAATGACAAAGGATGCAAGCCTGTTCTTTACTAATTCCATAATCCAAGTTTAAGGACAGTTGAGTTTCTTTCATTGATTATTTCTCCTTCTTTCAACTAATAATTCTAACCGTTTCTCACACTCAGCACACTCGGTTTTCTTCTGCTCCAGTTTCTCCCTAAACTTAACCAGCTCCTCGTCCGTATTCTCGTCAAAGAACAGATTGTTCTGACGGTTGTGCTCGATGTACTCATTCATCTTGCGTTCTGCTTTTGTTATCTGGGCTTTTGCAGAAATCAGTTTACTAAGGCAACCGTTAACATCCATAGATTCTCCAGAACGCTTGTCATAGAAGTACAGGCTTGTAGATACAATCTGTTTGGGGTATTGGCACTGTAATTTAGCCATCCTCCATCTGATTACCCATTGGTACCGGAAATACATCTCACGGGGAAGATTGTAGTGATATAAGCTTACTTGTTTTTCTGCATATCCGTAGTAAATAGTTACTTCAACCCATTGCTCAATCTTCAGTTCCCTTTCAGCTTTGGCCAAATCCTTAGCCATCTGGAACAAGTCATCCATACTTTCCTGCTTTCCCATATCATTCAAATTTCAATTTAAGTTGTTGCCAACCTGGTTCTCTATATTTTCGATTCGTCTGCATAAAAGCTTTCCGTAAGGCTTCAGCAATCTTATCACGCATTTCTTTAGATACATGTTTCTTATCGGCATCACTGTTCATTTGGAGTATCTTGTTAAGGCTTCCGTTTATTGGATTTTCGTCAAGGAATAGGCTGTATTCAGTGAATATCCGGTTTTGCTGTTTACCTTCCTTTTCTTCTTCATTAGTCTGGTAACGTTCGATTACGGTGTCTTGAATTGTTCTTAGACACCTTTGTCCACGATCACTCCTGCATCCCAGCATTTCGTTTTCGAACATTACTGACAAAGCACGCTTCTTACGGACATTGCCTATTCTGGCCCATCCATAATAGACTTTTAGCTTTCCCATGACTTAAAATAGATTTTGTTGCACAATAATTCCTTCAGACGTTTTAATCTCTCCAAAACATTCTCTCCGAAACCTTTTCTCTTGTTCATCGAAATATTCCTTGTCTATTTCGGTACCATAGAAATCGAACCCCATCCGATAAGCTGCTATTCTGGAACTTCCACTTCCGAGGTGCGTGTCCAGTATTTTGTCACCTGTTTTAGCAAATTTTTCAAGAATCCATTGATAGAGTTTGATAGGTTTCTGTGTAGGATGGATTTTTGATTCTTTATTGTTACCTCCACGACTTGAAAGATGAATGATAGATGCCGGACAATCAAAAGAAGTCCAAGCAAGCTCAAACTGGGAAAAATTCTTCCAAGGCTGCATTTTATCCCAGCACAATATCCCGCGTGTAGGTGGTAGAGAAAAATAGTTGCCTCCCCATATCACTTGATTACGGCTTATTCTGAACAGTTCCTCGAAATACTCTTTTGAGGGAGGATGACAATCCCAATCGCATTGCATAGTATTCAATGCCCGGTTTTTAAGTTTTCCAGCTCCTTGATTAAAGCGTTTCCTTTTCAGCCTTTGAGCTATACTTTCGCCATTGTATCCTCCATGTCTACGGTTCATGTTGCTACCCATTGACATGTTCGGGGCATTTATTCCGTATGGAGGGTCGACCACTGCCAGCTCAAAGAACTTATCTGGTATGTTCCGCATGTATTCCATGCAGTCCATGTTATGTACCTCACTAACCATTTTACGCAACCTTTCGTTTTCTGATAATCTCCTTACAGATAGCCTCACAAAGCACACGGGCCATATTCACCTCAACGGCATTACCGATAAACTTCTTCTGGTCAGACTGTGTACCAATCAGAATATAGTCTTCTGGGAAACCCATAATCTTTTTCAGTTCATCAATGCGAAGCATACGCATCTTTATATCTGCCAATCCATAGAGAATCATGAATTGCTTTATTTTTACAGTCATCGGACTGTCTCCATTTTCTATGCAGATACCTATGCCATCTTTTGTGTTGACAAGGTAAGGAGGCATTTTATCCATTCTTGCTATAAGCGTGAAACACGGATTATCTACCGAACCGCCTGCACTTGCAAATTGCGGATTCATCAGGAAGCTTTTTCTTTTGCATGTAACTAAGCTGTATTTTGGATTTGTTGTGATAGCTCCTAAAGGCTTTTCTATAGATGCTGCGCTTGAAGCTCCAAACTGCTGGTCGATGAATACAGGTGTCAACAATGCAAGCTTGTCTTTTGTGGTCACAGTCGGAGCAGGCCTCTCTACCGAATGGTTGTTCCCGTTACCGTAGTATGCTGTGATAAAAGCATGATGATCCTTGCAGGTAATTGTTCCGGCAGGTTCTTCAACAGAAATATTCTTGCTCTCAGGATGCCCGCTATATTGCTTTGACAGGAAAGAAACCTGCACTTTTGCAAATCTGTTTGCGGTAGTAACCACTCCTACTGGTTCTTCGATGGATGTACAAGTGTCTTGTGGTCTTACTGTATTGTAACGGGAAATAAAAGCGTCTTTTCCTCCGGCCACAAACTTAATCAGCCCGGCATATATGCGTTCAAGGGTCTTTTCTGCCAGCGGCTTCTTCCGACAGAATATACTATCTCCTTCGTCCGTGAAGTCCAGGA
>ENA-ORMN01000599-ORMN01000599.1-human-gut-metagenome-genome-assembly--contig:-NODE-599-length-41663-cov-4.763315_pt1 | contig 41663 bp, 46 predicted proteins | sample MGYA00242102_ERZ508993 | MGnify/ENA primary metagenome ERZ508993 (study PRJEB26280, sample SAMEA2338770) | human gut metagenome | biome: human gut; feature: human-associated habitat; material: faeces...
TCCCACTCGCTCCGCTTTTTGTTAATATCCGCATAATTACTGGAATGTTCGAGAATCCGCTTAAAATAAGGGGTTTCGGGCATTTTTTATTATATATAGATGTTTGATATTTTATATTCTATTTTATCATTTTAGCCATCTATATGACACGAAATATGACACGACATGACACGGATTTAGATGAATATAATAGGTCTCTTCCCTCCAGTTTGCCGCTGGAGGGATTTCTTCTATACATATTTTATTTGCTCGTATAATCTAAGCTGATCCATCCTGCGCCACTCTTGAGCTTGCCCCACGTTGATGCTCCAGTGCCGGACGCTTCATCAACGATGGTGAGTGACATCGTTTCAGTGATCTTTCCAGTAACTGGGCTGTTGATGGATGGCTGCTCACGAATATTAAGGACGTGATCTTGGATGGAAGAAACGTCTACTTTCACCATATATGGAGTGATTGCTTTCGTATAGTTAAGACCAAAGCCCTGCTGGATACCAGCAATGACTGCCTGTGCAATTTTGCTCTTATTGACTAAGTACCAATCCATGTCGTCCTGATCGGTCACAAAGCAAGTTTCCAGCACCGCGTGGGACACGCCCTGCGCACGTACCTTTGACTGAACCATAAGACCATTCTTATAGCTTTCCTGTCGCTGTGTGACTACCACACCATCCCATGCCTGTCTGCTGCCGATGGAGTAGAGGTTGTTCAGGATCGCGTCTTCAACAGAGTGTCCAGTTTCGGATTTATCAATGTAGACCATGGAACCTTTCATCTTACCGTCACCAGTGGAATCCGCAGTGGCGGATGCATTGAAATGCACCTCAAGCACGTAGGTGTATGGCGTAAAATCATACTGACCACCGTGCTTGAAATAACTGTAATGGTTTCTGTCGGGGGCAACATCACATGCTACTCCTGCGCGGTCTGCCGCTGCTTTGATAAGATCACGTAACTCACGAGTTAAATTCGCCTCCTGATAACCACATCCTACTGCTCCCGGATCCCATGAATCATCCATATTTTTGCCGTGTCCGGCCATAACTAACATTCTGAAACTCATCTTCTTTTCCTCCTTTTTCCGTCCAAAATAAAAGTGTCCCCACTCTTGTGATATGGAATCACTACCCAAATAGTCATAGGCGCTGAACAGATCAGCAAGCTTTTCCTTGTTTGGCTGACCGTTTCCGTCCGAATACTTGGCGAAACTCCGGAACTGCAAAATCTCTGCATCCTGAAAGCGTCGCTCTCCCTGCTCAAAAACGGCTTGCGCTGCCTGCAAACACTGCGGATCGTACTGATCTGAAGGCGCCGTAAATGCAGATTCTAAGCAAGTGTCCAAGTCCTTATAAGATGGAAGCAGGTCATGGATACACTGTGCGATGGCCAATAATGCATTGTAGTTCTTTCCCGAGAAAATTCCGCCTTCTGCATATACTACCTTTGCTATTTTTACTAACTCTGCTGTTGTCATTTCGCTTCCTTTCTGCCAACTTGTGCTGGCGCAAAAAGAGGAGAGCCGAAGCTCTCCCAAATTAAATTATTCATTATCCTTTTTCTCACTGATTGGCATCTTATCAGCCACCTGAGACTTGATATTTTTCATCAACGGCTCGAGGAATGGTGGCAGCGCCACTCCGATATCTTTCAGATTTTCAAGGATAGATAGCACCTCGTTACAGATAATCCAGCAAGCTACAATGCAAGCCACCAGAAAGCTTCCTGGAAGCGTGATGCCAATCGTACCAGACGCATACAAGATCAGCTCGTCGATGATCGCGCCAACAGCTACCAGTAGCCACATACACACCTTTTTCCAGATTCCTCTCATACTCTTGTATGAGTTGATATCCTCCGAGCGCTTTGGTGCTGCAATTAAGCCCGTAGCATAGTCAATCACATTAGCACCAACCATTAGCAGGATTGGCACCGCCAGCACTCCGAAGAGAGATGTAAGCACACTGAATACCGCCGTAAAAATCCCCTTGATATAAGTTACACTCGCATTTTCATTCATTTTCTTGTCCTTTCTCGCTGCGATAATGCAGCATATACTTTTTACTTTGCTGCTTTTTTGCAGCAGGCGCTCTTATGTAGGTCATAGTCTCTCCTATAAAAATACCGCAGGCATTTGGCCCACGGTACGATTTAGAGTTTCATTTCATATGTCACAGCTGCAATCTCATTCAAATCTGTCAAAGATTCCACATACGAGCGCAGTGCAATGAAATGTGAACTCTGTTTGATTTTATACTGATTTGCAGCTTCTGCGATTGCCTGAATCTCCTCCGCAGTATATGGAAGATTCTTCTCTCCTGCATTGGCAAGATCTGTCAGTGCAATCAAATTCAGCTGATCCTGCGGAGTCAATGTGTAATGAATCGTTGTCCCATTGCTTAAAGTCACATCAACACCCTTTGCGATTGCCTCACTATATGCCTTTGCCAATTCTTTAAGCTTCTGCTGGCGCACATATTCAATAGTTACCATTTCAGTTAGATCAGGCTCAACAATTAACTCTGTGATTTCTTCTGGCTCAGGCAAGGAAATTGATGCCTCCTCGCCTGTCTGCGCTGCTGTCTGAAGCAACTCATACTCTTCTTTCTCAATGGCAATGATCTGTGCATCTTCATACGCAATTCGATCCGTCTGCACTGACAAAAGCCATGTGTCATGATACAGCTTCTCCCCGATCTGGATATACTCAGCATTATCTTCATTACAAGAAAGAAGAATGCCGTGTTTCTTCTGAACTCTTCTGAAATTTGAAGAACTTCCAATTCCTTTGAATGTTGATTTATCAATTATTTTGTAATATTTCAACTAGAACCTCCTTTATTACAGCGAGAAACAAATAACCTGATTAACGGCATCTTGAACAGCTAATGATTTAAGAGTGTATCCTTCTTCGCTAACAGCTAATATCCATGCTGCGGCATTTTGATTATGAGTACGTTCTGTGTAGTAAGAAGCAGACATCCAATACCCATTCCCAATAGCTTTTTTAGAATCTGCAAGATACCGTTCATGTCTGGTAACCCATTTTTCATCGGATATATAGCGGTAATACACATTATTATTAAGCCAAAAATCTCCCTCTTTTACATGATTTGAAGTTAACTGTGTTGGATCTGTATTGTCTGTGTAAATAGTAGGATTATACTCAACATAAAGTTCAAGAAATTTTACTCTAGTTGCATTACTTACAAACCAAGGAATATGATAACCTTCACCAGTGAATAAAGTATCTGTAGTGCCATCCATTTCTACACGAGCCGGTGGATAAAGGTATGTCTCAGAAGTAACCACATTAGAAGTACCATTTTTTTCTTTTGCATTTACCTTTACCTTTTTAATTATTGTTCTCCATTGAACAGGCATTGCTTTGTATACACGTTCATTTTCAACTACGTATGCTGCCATGGAATGCCAGCCGCCACTCGCGTCATATACATTGTTGTATTGGATTTTCTGTCTTAAAACATTATTGCATATAAAAGATGCATTGCTTTTTTTGCTAGTATCTCCGGCTAGTCGATATCTCGATGAACCGCAGTATTCCATACGCCAAATCTCATGTGTCCAAGCTGCAAGTGTTTTTGCATTTTCTCCGCCAAGATCTTCATACCAGATTTTGCACCAGTTAATCCAGCCTTTTGCACAGTAATCGAATCCATCACTGTATTTAATCCCACCCAAACATAATGTTGATTTTGTATTTGTGCTTCTGGAACGAACAATTTCAAATACTTTAACGTCTGTATCTGTTCTTGTCATTATTTCAGCTGTATGAAAAGCATAAAGGAACAAACTATTAGACCCTTTTATATGCCGGATTACACATAATCCCGGAATATATCCATATCCCACTTGTTGCTTCTTATCTCCCCATTCAATTACTGGATTATTTCCATTAAGATATAATCGGAATCCCTCGCTTCCATTTTCTTCATAGCAAGAGAGTAACGTAGCTCTTTCATCATTTTTATTGAATTCAAAATCAATTGCTAATGTAAAGGATGGCGAATCTTCATCAAATAAAAGGATTTTCTTATCAACAGCATTTGTTCCATCAAAATAGGTATTCTCACAAAGCAGTTCAGAGCGAACATTAGAAAATTTGAGATCATTTCCCATTTTTAAGTCAAAATAATCCCGCATTTCAAAATACTCGTCCATTTTCTCTGACGCACAAACACCATAAATTTCAGCGACTGACATATCTTTTAAATCTTTACCTGATGGCGGCAACTCGCCTCTGTCCCATACTGCATATACATCAACATCCTCATGAATAAATCCAGTTGACTTATCCCACCCTGTAAAAACATTGTATACATAGGTATTTTCCTCTGATGTATTTGTTGGAATTTCGCCATCGTAAACTACCTCAGCTCCATATACCGCTGTTTTAGAGCCGAGAGAGACTCCTGATCGTGAATACCATGTTATGGTATACTTTCTGATCGTCTCCGAATATTGTGCAGTAATTGTTCGGTTCGTTAGCATAACACCAGTGATATTGTCCCACCCAGTATAAGTGAAATCATACTGCTCAGTACTCTCTGCAGTCGGTGTGGAAATCCATCCTTCTGCAACCGGATCAGGTGGAACAGAGCCTCTGTCTACATACTCTTCGTGCAAAACACTTCCATCTTTGTTAACGTATGTTGCAATAAACTGAGGTACTAGATTTGCACTATTATAGGTTACTTCCAAATCACTCCATGCCTTTTTGTACTTTGAAATTTCCTGTAATCGAATGGAACCCGATACATAGCAGGAACCTGTTACCAGAGAATAGAACAGCTTTACCATCTTGTTAAGCAATACCGTATCTCCCACTGTCCAGTTAATATTGTACAGATTCAAAACCTGCAACGTGCTGATTGTCTTAGTTACAATGTCTAAGCTATCCAGTGTACCGCCCTCAAGCGTTAAAGTTTCAAGTGCTGCCAGTGTACAATCAAAGTCCGTCAAATCATTCAGATTTCGCATCGTTAATGTATTTATGGTCTCTGGCAGATGCACTAACCTCACCTTGCCGTTTGTCGCAAAGATTACACCAGTAATCTTGGTTCCTTCTGCATAAAGCTTCAGAAGGTTACTGCACTGTGCCAGATTCAATGAACCGGTAAGGTTTGCGCAGTTTCGGATATCAAGTTCTTCCAACAGCTCATTACTGCCGAGCGTCAGCGATGTCAGACGTGAGTTCGAGTATCCCCGTGTGGTGTTTCCAAGCACAAGTTTACGCAGCTTGGATGCCATAGAGAAGTTGTTGGCAGCAATGTAGCAGGCTGACAAATCATTTAAGGCTGCAATTCTGTTTGCACCATAAATTGTGACCTGAGTATCATCCATTGCCGACAGAGGACACTCAATCTTGTATTCTACACCGGCTTTTGCTCTGACCTGCTGAGTGCCGCCATTACCAAACATGACGGACACGTACATGTCTGAATACGGTGTGATACGGAGCGTGTAATCTGGCGGTACTGCCACGTCTCCAGTAGGTGTATAACATCTAAAAGTGATACGGTTATTATCACCAACGACTGTGTTCATCAATGCTTTTGTTCCAAAATAGATCTCCTGATCACGCATCCACTGACGACGCTGATACTTTTTGCGTCCCTGCATCATGTCTCTTAAATACTGAACATCATGCTTGGGCTTTGAGTTGTCGATTGATTCTCCCGTGAAAGTACGAATATACTTTCTCTGAATGTCCAAACGCCAAATTTCTTCCGGGTAGCACTCCTGATAACTGTCAAACTGTGTAATCAAGTCATTTGCACTGAAACATTCAGAAGCTACAGACGAAAAAACACTTGTAATCTCGGATGCCAACAGATCACGAAGTCTGCACCAGAAAACAGATGTTGCACCGTTGAATACATAGCCCGAAGCAGGATTTCCTTCGATATTGTAATCTCCATCCTCTTTTCCATATGGGAAAATCAATTCACCGTTATTGTTAATGCCAAGCGCAGTATCATTATCATAATCCCATAGATCAAAAGCATACTGTGTATAATAAGTCTTTCCTGCTGTAATTGAAGTATCCTTTGTCGTTGTGTAAGATCCGTCTGAGGACAGTTCTGCATAGACGTGAAGCAGTTCTTTCACAGGCCTTGCTACCTGACGATAAGTACCAGTCTTGGCAAAATGCCAGAAAGTGTTTTTTGCACGATTGTCCATCATGGTATAGATGTGAGTGAATGCATAGAAAAACTCAACTGCACTTCGCACGCACCACTGGTCCAGTTCCTGTACAAATTCTTCATCCGATGCAGTCACTACCCAGCGATAAAATGCTCTCCATACTTCATTATTGAGTACCAGCTGGGCTTTTCCTCTACCGGATGTATCATTAACCAGTTTACCGTCTCGATAATCGCCACAGCATGCATATCGTGGTTCAAAAGAGTGATCGCCATCAAAACCTTCGTTGTACAAGCACCAATGACGCATATTGTCTTTATTTTCCCACTCGACCTGCGTGATCGGATACACGAAGCTGTCCGGCTTTGCAACAGATACAGGAGTATATACCTTATTTCCATCGTCATCTGTGCCTTCTGTCAGCGTGAATTTCTCTAAGCAGCGATTTCCAGAAGAATCCAGATAAACTCCAGACTGGAACACGGCATTATTCTTTGTATTATCTGAAATCTCAATGGTAAACTCATTCATGTCCTCTGGATCATAGGCTCTGGTATAATCTGTTTTCTTGGAATCGCCTAAGTTACCGAGTGCATAGAAATGCCACTGTGTATCCAAAAACTCATTGTGTGTAGAGATATCTGCGTTTGTTTCACGGATAAAGACAACTGCCGGGACAAATTCCATATCATTCTTCACCTTGCTGTCTTTTGCAGCTGCAGGTGAAATATACGGCAGGAAGTCATTATAACGTTTCTGAAGAAGTGCATTATTCACGTTATCTGAAGATGCAATGTTTACTTTCAGATTAAAGAAATTATTCGGCACGGAAGTTCTCGTTAACGCGACTTTTCCAGTATTGCCCTTCCAATCGTTACACTTTTCCGTATATGCATTCTCCGTGTTGTAGCCTAATGTCACCTGTGAAATGTAATCCGGCTCTGGATTTTTGATCTTGTCTGAAGGCTTATGTACACCGTCACAGTTAAATAGATAATCCTGATTTCGACCTGAGTTTCCATAGTTATCCGATGTAGTTCCCTGACCACTGTGCCAGCCATTTTCAAAGAGCCAGTTGTCATAATATTCATCTCCCGGATATAAACTTCCGCCCGGAGCATGGATACAGCGAAGACTTGACTTAACAAATACTTTCTTACTAGTTGTAAAGTGATCTGTTTCAAGCATCAAAACCTTTACGTTTGGTATGATCGGTGCCAGGCGTTCCGGTGTCAGTTCGCCTTCTCCGCTGTATGGAGTATACGTTCCTGTTTCACGATTGTAATAGATGCTGTTTCGGTCATATCGTGCCAACATTGTCGTAGAGTCACGAGAATCCGCGATAAAGTTTCGCATGATATCTTCGGTAGTTAATGCTGCCGAGTATATTTTTAGGCGATAGATACGAATATCGCAATAATCAGAGCCTATCTTTAAAGGCTGCGATGTGTACTGATAGAAACGGTCGCTGCTGTCATACACAAATGCCTTGGACGGCACACCATCCTCATAAGCCATGACAAATGCTTTAGCCGTAGAATCATCACGATCAAGCACGTCAATGTTTATGTCCATTTCAATGATGTCTTCCTCACTGTATGGCATATACAGGTAGGTATTGGTTGCAGCCACGCCGGACTCTGTGTCACTGTCACTGGCATTGTTGGTCTTTAACCATCCTTCATGTGCACTCATCTGGATACCCATGTTTACTGTTGCGCCTGTATTTTCATTAACCGTAGTCTCTACGTTGCTCATCCATACAGCATTTGCATCCTGTACATTTTCAACCATAAAGACCACTTTCATTTCCGCTCCGTTTACAGATGGGTTTGCGTTCAAACCTCCTGAAAACATGTTGTAGTCAAGCGTTATTGACGTACCTGCTTTAATCAGAAAATATGTATCTCCTTTTTCGTCTGTCTTATAACCGCCACCCGACCAGTCAAAGTTATCTGATACTGTGAATTTATATTTATCATTGTGCCACTCTCGATCTGCTGATGAGTTCGTGATTCCGGTCGGATTGAAATCCACTTCCAGATTTCCAATGACAGGTGATACATCAATGCCAAGCTCTGCAATCTCCACCTTGATGGTGACAGTTGTATCACGGCAGACAAGTTTCAGCGTGTGTGTTCCAACTTTGGATGACTGATAATTCCATACATTTTGACTGGACGAGATCGTATCTGTACTGATCAGCACATCGTCCTCATAGCGCTTAACCACTGGATAATTGGTTGACGGATCATATACGTTGTAAATGATCGGTGTCGTGTCATACTGTCGCGCTTTCAGGACGCCATAATAGTCAGTCCGGTAGATACAACCGATGACTGCCGGTTTATAGCTGCCATCCTCTTCGCTTTCATCATACCAGATGATGTCGCGATAGAGATGAGCAGTCTCGACCTGAGTGTTGTTCACAGTTGCCGTAATCCAGACTTCAAGAAGATGCGCGCCATGCGGTTTAGCCGGAATTGTGTAGGACTGCAACGTACCAGATGATGATGTTGTCACAGTGTTCTCAACACCATCTAACTTAAAATGAACTGTCTTAGCAACAGATCCATACGGAGTGTAGGAAAACGATACAGAACGGCCTACAGCGGTTGTGTATCGGTCATTGAAGGTTGACTCAATTCGAATATCAACCTTCTGGACAGTCCATGATTTCACGACTGTGGAGCCTCCCTCATCAGTTACAGTCAGCGTAAATTTCTGTGTTCCTACGGAGACATATTCAGACAGGTCAAACGAATTTCTTCCCTGAGTCAGTGAACCTGACATCAATACTGTGCTTCCTGACTTCCATGTGTAAGTCGCGTCAATGGTCTCGCCATCTGCATCGGTACTGGAAAAGTCAATCTCAATCACAGCGGAATCGGTTGTTGTGATGATAAGTGGGGATGGGGTCACACGCTCTACAGTAAGTGTGGTAGTGACGGTGCCGCCTCCACCACCTCCACCTGCAGGAAGCATTGTCTGGCTGGCAATCTCTTCGTTGCTGCCCTTGACCTGATATAAAGTCAACACGTAATTCTGATTGTCGTCCTGTGTCACAGTGTGGTAATAAGAGTAACCTTCTGTATCGATATTGTCGACATCACTTCGTATCTTATCTACCGTTTTGCTTAAAGAAGAAAGATTGGTTACGTTTGACTCAATGTTCTGTGCATTGGCCTCCACTGACTCTTTTACCGGAGCAAGGATAGCATCCATCTGATCTTTGGTGTAGCTGTTGCCGCCAATCACGCGATATGCACCGTTGATAAAACGATAGTGAATGTAAGAGCCGCTCTCCTGATCGGTAACATAGTAATCGGTGTATGCGTTGCCCTGATCAATATCCGGAAGCGTGGATGACACATAAGCGAGAGAACCTGCGATTACTCTCCACTCTCCATCAATGTACTTATAGTACAGATATCCGCCATTTTCTTTTAAGATGTAATCTGTGTCGGCATCCGGAGTAACTGAATCCAAAGAATCTACTACCAATGTGGTTGATGAGCCGAAAACATCCCATTTCTGGGTACCATCGTCATCCGTAATCCACCAGTACTTGTCATAGCCGGTCTTAGATTTGTTTGGAAGCAAATAGAACGTCATGCTCTCTCCTGCATTTGGCAGTTCATCTACAATCTTTATCGTAAATGCCTTATAGTCAGCCAAAAGTGCCTGAGCATAGGTGCGCGCCAGTGTAACAGCACCCTGAATCGTATCAGACAGATTTGTGTAGGTCAGTGTGTCTGTCAACTTATAGGACTTAATAATCTCATCCTTTACTGCATCCACGTTTTTCTGCACGGAATCTGCTTTGCTCTGCGCATAAGAATAAACGTCTACATTTCGTCCATTGGGGTCGTATACTGACGGCTGCATGGCTGTATCTGCCTTAGCCAATGTCTGCTCAAAATTTGAATCCACCTTTGTTCTGGCTATGCTACCATCTGTAATAGTCATTGATGCTAGCTTACCGCTTGTAAGATAGCGGTCCATCTCTAAATTAACTGCCTGGGAAATCTTTTCCGCAATGACTTCATTGTTCTCTAACTGTGTGACCTTCTGTGACAATTCATCTACGGATGATTGGCTTGCTTTAAGCATAATTGCATCTGAATTTTTCTTTTCTGCTGTCTGAGCTCTTGTCACCTCTGCTTCCAGATCGGACTGTTTCGCTTTCTGATTGATCTGACGCTGCAGCTCTTTGTCTGCTTCTACAAGATCAGACACGCTCTGACCGTTCCAGCTTGACAATGCATTTATCTTGGTGACTAACTGCTGATACAGACTCTCTGAGATCTCTGTGCTTGATGAATCAGAAATCAGGTTGTTTTTATCAATTGTGAACGTCACATAATTGGTTGTACCAATGACTTCTCCGCCGCTTCCATACAGCATCATAGTGCAGGTTCCCTCTCCGATCTCGGCCGGAAGATAGGCTCCGTTTTCATCATCCAGATACTGATTGTATGCAACTCCTCCCTGACGAAACTGAGCAAATTTCAGCAGGTTGTCCCAGTCTTCATCCAGCGTAAACTCAAAACGGACAAACTTCTGCGAACCTGCAACAAATTCTTTTTTGTTCTGCAAAACTCGAAGTTTCTGCCCCTGCACATCGACTGTTACATTCATGTCTTATCACCCTCTTTCTGTGTTTCTTTTTGATTCTCTTCTTCACTCTCTTTTCGCTTCTGATCATAAGCAGCCTGATCATTTTCCAGCTGATCTTTATACATTCCCTTGATTTCAAGATAAAGTGATTTTGCTATCAGTTCCCAGAGATATAGGGGAAAGTTATATTTTGAGATTGTCTGCCATAACTCTGACTGGGCGCTGGCCACAATCAATGAGTCGGGCTTTTTGATTTCATTTTTCTCATTCATAATGTTTATTCCTCAATTGTCTATAATGGTTTTGAGTTTTTCTATTTCTTTCAAAGAATATTGTGTTGTTTTAATGAGATCGGAAATAAGATCAATATAGTTAATGGCAAGATATTCTCCACGATCATCAACAAGTCCCCACTGAGCTATTTCTTGTGCTTCCTGAGCGATTAAGCCATGGTGAACATTATCATCTACACCATTGATATATTTATAACTAACAGGTCTATATTTGGATATTTCATTTAATACTTCATCAATATTTAAGTCGACAATATCTTGCTTTAAACGCCTGTCAGAATCATTTACAAGAGTTCCGCGAAATTGGGCACTTTGGACCGTACACCCAGCTGGAGCGTTCTTTCCATCTGATAATCCGTAGAAAGTCATCCAACTCTTCTGCGTATTCTGTAGTCTTGCGGTGTAGTCATATGCTGCCTTGTCATGGTTAATTGCTTCTGTATGAAAATCTATGTAAGGTGTGGCTCCATCGTTTCCAGCAAGTAACTCAATACCATAATCTACGAAAATGGCGTGCTTAAATTCGACGTCATCATTAAGCTCTCCAACTGATTGCATCGAGCCGATCTTGAAAGCGCCGCCCATATCAAGATAAGACGCTGTACCAACCTTGATTCTTCCGGTTTCAAGACAATTTCCAGTTATCTTAGTAGTTCCATCAGAAAGCCCCTGTGATATGCCTGTCGCTGTGCTTAAAGCATCAGACGCATTCTTGACTGCATTGGAAAATGTAACCGATCCATTAAAATCTATCTTTCTGGCAGAAATTGTTATTGTTTCCTCTGACTGATTGATAGTGGATATAATAGATCCTTTACTAACCTTACTTTCAATACCCTGTTCATTAATTTTTATACTTGCTTCAGCATTTTCCATACGAGTTGTCAAAGGATCAATATAGGTTGTCTTCACCGTTGACGTAATGGAGTCTGGCAGAAGTTTGATTGAGGCACTGTTATTACTGATCTTGCCGTCTAGCTCTGTGTATTTTGATGATACATCCGCTGTGATCCCATTCAGCGTAGCATCCAGTGTCACTCCTTTGTCATCGCTGATGTCTTGCAGGTGAAGGTTTTTAATTTTAACGATAGCTGCATTCAGTTCACCAGCATTTATGTGTTTTGCATCAATACCAATAGCATAAATCTTATTCAATATCGCCATTCCAGTTGCATCAATTCCAGTAGGATATGTTTTTCCGCCGTCCGTACTGATGCCTATCGCTTCTGCTGTCATTTTCCATATAATCATTGATTCAGACAGCTTAGCTTTGTCATGCATATAATAAATTGTACTTCCATCTGGCTGCTCATCTTTCGTACAATACAGTCCTGAACTACTCTCCAACTTTCTTGCCAGATTTTCGATTGCGGTATCTCGTGCCTCACGTTCCTTCGTTATCAGATCTCTTGTCTCTTCATACGTTTTTGAAGCTCCTGATGAAAACTTACTGCTATTTCTTATTGCTGAAACAGCACTATTTTTTAATGTCGTGATTCCGAAAAAAGTAAAATCAATATCGGTCAATACCGACGGATATTTTCGCCCTTTCCTGTCTTCCACATATACCGGATCCATAAATTCCGCTAACGGATACGCAATGTGATCACCACTAAAATCACGTAAATGTACTCCTATCAACTTTTGCCCAATTGAATCCACCAGCTGCTGCTCCTGTCCTGCAACTAGCGGATTCTCAACTTCAATAAGATATCCTTCTTTCCCACATAAAAATGTCTGATCCTCTTCGGCTGTTTTTCCTTTTACTTTCATTCGGATTCCAGTGATTACTACATCTTCGGTTCCAATCTTCAAGGAATTGAAGTTTCGAAGTTCCTGTATATGCACCCCTTCTTGATCGAATACCGAAAAATCATAGGACAAAATTTCTAGCGTACCCTGTCGACTAATCCGCGCATTTCCAGCAGCCAACATTGCCAGATATCCAAACACAGCACGAAATGTCAGGTCACTTCCGGATGGCTTTTCCTTGATTGTAAAGTCATTATTGCGGAACAATGTATTACCAGGCTGAATGCCGCAATGTTCACACATCTCAATAAATAGTTCAGATGCAGATACCGGGAAAATCAGATCACTATAGAACGCTTTATCTGCTCGATACATATCATCCACTGCTGCTACAATCACTGTCTGTCCGTAAGTTTCCGGCTTTGTTACAGTAAAATATCCGCATTCAATCTTTTCAATTCGTTCTTTCAATTCTTTTGTTTTGGGCAACCAAAATGTCATGTACAACCGAATTTGTGCTCCAACAAAATCATACTTTTCAAGGTGATCATCATCATTCATCAACTCAATCTGAACCTGACGCTGAATAGCAGCTCCAAGAGGTAGACCATTACTCCCAGCTCCATCCGTAATCGAATTGTTCGATACTGTAAAGTCATCCTCTGTTAATGAGAGCTTCGTTCCATCTAAAAATGTCACCTCTGCCTGCTCTTTAAAATCTGTTCGCATTTCCATTTGCTCACGAAATTCACTGGATACATGAATCATTAGCCATCACCTCACCTTCTTTACTGGATTAATCCCTGTCATATTAAAGCTCAAAGAACTAAATTTCTCTTCATTTTCTTTTAAAGTACCAATTTTACAGTCACCTTTTCCCACATAAAATGTATCATCACGCCAACAACCATAATATGGACTAAAATAATGCAGCGTAAAATTGCGTTGAATTACTAATTGCAGAATCTCTGATACCTTCTCTGCCGGAACATTTGTGGCTGTATAGCTTTCCTGCTCAGCTGTAAAAAGCGGAGTGAAATGCCCCACTCCGCTCTGTACTCTTACACTGTCTTCTGAATAGGTTGTGACAAAGCTATGCTGCAGATCTTTATCTGGCTGATGAATTACAATCCCATCAATCATTATCACTTCGTCCTGCATGATTCCTCCTTACGCTAACTCAAATGGATTATTACCTGACTGATCCTGTCTTGCCCGAGCTTCTTCCATCATCTCATCAAACAGCACTCGTCGATTGATCTGCGCGGTAAAACGGTATGTCCGACTTCCACCACTATCCCTGCTTTGCAATTCTTCTCGCATGATCTGGCGCAGTAGACTTTCTGGTGTCTCAATGTTCGTTCCCCGCTTCTGATCACCCAGGACTGCAAGAAATTCACTTTGCGGAGGAATGACAGCTCCGGTTGCCAATCGTGGGATTCTTCCCCAACTTACCGTGCCAACATTCGGATGCCAGCCAGTTCCGCCCAATCCTGGAACCCAATCTGGAACTGTGAAACCAATCTTATTGATTCCGCCTATTACCCAATTCAATCCGCTTTCAACCGCGCTGATCATACCATTAACCAAATCAATTACGGCATTAATTGGTGTTTTTGCCAATCCAACAATCATGTCAAAAAAGCCTCCGAAAATCGTAACAATTCCACTCCAAGCCTTACTCCAATTTCCCGTAAATACTCCAGTTAAGAAATCAATTAGACCACTAAAGATCTTCTTTATTCCTCCAAAAAACTGTGATACTCCGCTGAAAAAATCATTAATGACCTGCCCAGCTGAGCCAAAAACTGTGGTCCAATCCGTGAGGAATAATGATTTTAACCATTCTACAAAGCCTGCCATCCATTCTTTCACTTCATCCCAATGCATGATAATCAGCGCTACTGCACCAGCTACAACTGCAACTATCGCCACTATCGCCAGCGTTGTCGGTCCTCCAATCATTGCTATAACTGCCTTCAACGCTGAAATTAGTCCTCCAGCGCCCTGAATCGTAGTTATTACGGTTTTAATTGCTGATACTGCCTCTGCTATTACTGGTCCCATTTTAATTGCTGCCAAAAAGGTTAAAATCAATGACGTTGCAACAATCACTGGTGTAGGCAACTCACTAAATGCAGTCAAAAGTCCATCTATAAGCGCTTTTCCTGCTTCATATAACTGCGCTGCTATCTCTATCCAGTCAATTGAATTTAACATATCTGCGATGGTCTGCCCAACTGCATGCCAGTCAGTATTCTGAATTGCTATGAGAATCATTGTCAGCAATCCTAATACAAACACTGAAATGCTGGTACCAATAGTTTCGCCATCAATTGCTGCAATTGCTCCATTAATTCCATTTGCCAGTGCAAATCCTACTTGTGACCAATTAAGCGTTGTCACAAAACCATAGAACATATTCCATGCAATCATAAATTTCTGTCCGATAAGATTTCCCAGATTCCACCAATTGACCGTATCCACTAAGCTGTTCATTCCTCTGGCGAAGGAAGATCCTAACAATTTCCAGTCTATTCCAGTGATCAACAGTAACAGTGTATTAACGATTGTATTGATTCCATCTCCAACGGTTTTGCCCATCAGATCCCAGTTGATATTTCGAACCAGACTATTAAAAGTTTGAGTAAATGCATTGACAAAATAGGTGATCTTGGGTCCGACTTTTTCCCAGGATATTGCATCATCTACTTTTGCCAGTACGAAATTGATCTTAGAAGCCAATAACTCACCAAGACCATCCCAATCTTGAGCAGCAATTAGTGCCTTTATCTTGTCTGCAAAGTCTTTAATCGCTGAATCAATCGGAACTTCTTCAAACATCTCTGATGCACTCGGCGGCTTATATCCAGGAATGGAACTTCCACCATTTTCTCCTACATCTCCTGCCCCTGAGTCCTTATTGGATTCATACCTGTCAATCTCATCCAGAGGGCTTAGGTAACTGTCTGCTGCTTTTGCCGCATCCTTTAATCCCTTAGCTGCATCTCCTGCTCCTGATGCAGTATCTTGTAATCCCGCTGCAAAATCTTCCTGCACTGGAATCGCTTTTTTAAACGATTTTGCACCAGTCAGCGTAGCAAAAAACATTCCAACATATGTTGCCGCTCTAGCCAACATATTGATGAAACCACTAAGAATCGGGGCCACTACTGTCAAAATCGGTGAAAATGCTGTTGCAAACGCATTCTTCAAATACGTTAATGCCGTCAATAACATCGAAATAGATGTGTTGGTTTGAACTGATGCCTGTGCTAAATTCTGAAAGCCACCAGTTACGCCAGATGTCAGCATCTGTAAAAGACGCGATACACCCCCAAACAGGATCGTTGTTTGAATAACACGTAAAAGAGACATTCCTGTTTGATCAGAATGTCTCCCAAGATTTTTCATAGCTGCAATACCTTTTCCGGACATTGCAGCCATTCTCTTTACTGCTGATGATGCTTTGTCAAACTTCCAACTTAACGTATTAGTCAGACGGTTTAATACGGATTTCTGTTTATTTACTTTTGACAGACTTTTTTCATACTCCTGCAGCTGTGCATTTAACTGTTGAATTTTAGCAGCATTTTGATCATATTCTTTATAACCTGAGCCTGCTCCAGCTTTTAACAGTTCTTCCTGTCTTGCCTTTAGCCTTGCCAGATCCTGATTCAGTTCAACAATCTTCTGATCACCAACTTCTGCATTCTCTGCAATTGCTCGCAAACGATTTGCTTCCTCTGCCGCAGAAGATTCCTTCTGCTTCAACTCATCCAATCTTGCATTTAAAATATCATAGGAACTTGATGCACGATTTCCCATCTGTGCAAGCTTTTCCTGCTCTACTGCAATTTTCTCTTCCAACTTACTGGTATCCGCTGGCTGATATGCCTTTCCTTCCTCGTCCATCTGGAAAAGATCTGTTTTTAATAAGCGCAACTTTCTTTCAAGATCTTTTATATCAAGATCAAGTTTTGGCGACACATCTTTACCAAGCGCTACACGAGAATCGCGTCTATCGTACAACCTTTCAAGTGCTGTCTGAGCCTTATCTATTTCCGTTGCAAGATCTGTAAATTCTTTTGTCTGTACCTTCTGTTGTGACAGTTTCTTTAATTCATCTCTTAATCTTTCAACCTTTTGCTGTTGTTTTTCGTACTTATCACTTAGTTCTGAAACTGCATTGTACTGTCGTTTGAGTGATGCAGAAGCCTGATCGCCAATATCAGATATCTTACCAGCTGTCCTTTTAGCAGCAGCTTCCAGATCTTTCGCGCCAATTTTAAAACCTTTCGTATCAAGATCTACTTGTATTTTCAAACTACCATCTGACTCTGCCACTGGCGTCTCACCTCCTTAATCAAATAGTGCAAGCAGTTCCTTCTGTTTCTGCTTTTCTTCCTTTGAATAACGCTTTTTCAGATCGATCATGCTGCGATTTTTCTGATAAAATTCCTGCTCCCACTTTTCCAGTTTCTGATGCTTCTGCTTTTTCTGACGGATACTCAATACTTGTGAAAAAAGGCTCTCACCAATTTCCATATATGCACCAGCAAATGTCCACCAATGCATATATTGAATGGCTCGAACCTCTTTTCCGATTACTTTATTTACCGCAGGGATAATCAGTCCAGCGTCCTGTTCCCAGTTCATGAGTGCAGGAGATTGTGTCTCTTCTGTCTTTTCTTCTCCAAGATCAAGGAACCAGCGTGCTTTCCCACAAGCTTCCTGGTAAAGTTTAGGCGACATTGATGCAAAATCCTCAAATAAAATATCAAGACAAATCATCCACTGCTCATCTTCTTCATAATTGGGATCCCCGAAATATTTCAAAATATCCAATGCCACCCGAAAATCACTACGAATAGTCCAATCTTTATTACCTACAGTCAATGACTGAGGAAGCTCCCACGCACTCATTTCACAACATGATATTTTGCAGTGGCTTTCCTGATCTTCTTCATCTTCTTTTCTATACGCTCATTCGTCACTTTTTCGATAATACTTCGAATGCCATCAAGTACGACCTCAAAGAAGAAATCACCATTCTGAACCGGGGTAAGCGGACCGCATTTGCCGAAAATACTGTCTGACACCGGGTAATTAAATAAATGGTCAAACTGCTCTCTGATCTGACTAGAAAACTTCTTTACAATCTCTTCATTCCCCTCATTTTCATTAAATGACACATTATTAAAGAATTCAACCACAGAGCCATATCTGTTTACAATATCGGTATCAGTCGGTACAAACTCGAACTCTCCTATCTTCTTGCCGTTTTCGTTTTCTACATCGACTGTAACGGCACCAGTATCAACTTTTAATGTTAATTTTTCCATTAGCTCTCCTTTTCATTACTCTTCCGGTGTAAACTTCTTTGTTCCCGGAACATAAAGACCCTTTACTCTGTTCCCTGTATAATCCACCTGATACGGAATCTGATATCCTGCCACAGAACCGCCATAGCTCTTAGGAGTTACATAACAGTCTTCCTTCCAAGCAACAAATCCAGCTGTTACATCGCCTTCCCACATATGCACTTCAAGAACTTCTGTCTTACAATGCGTATCATCCTTATATCGGTGATCAACAATCTCCTGAAGCTTCTCAAAAAGTGGATCTCCAACAACCGCATAAAATGTTTCTGCATCAATCGTTGGACTATATCCACTATTTGTAAAGGAAACTGCTCCTGTTACATCTTCTTTTGTTTCTGTATCTGGATTCAGTTCAATATTTAACTCTTCCAAATCCTTTCCCAGACGTACCCAGTTAGGTGTTTCTTCTCCAATTGCGGTATTAAGCAGATGTGCCATATACTTTCGCTCAATTTTGCCTATTATTTTCTCACTTGCGTGTAACTGTAAATTTAACTTAATCATTCTTTCCCTCCAATCTACAATCCAAGCAGATCTGATTCTATTTCTTTATAAGTGATCTGGCACTGCACCATGTACCTTGCCAATCCTGACTCTGTATTTACCCCAGCCAGATTCGGCATGTTCTGTAAGACTTCCATCTTTTCAATCTTGCAGTTATCTGGAAACACAGGATACCTCTTCTGGCGATCTTGTGTTTCTAACCATTCCATAAAGCTCTGAACAAAATTCATGCACTGCAGGTTCAGATCATCGCCATCTGTTGAATAATTTTTTACTATGACAATGGCAAATCCGTAAGCTTTCTTCTTATCACCATTTACATACTCGCTGATGATTTTCCCCGAGTAATTGGTGACAAGCGCAAAGCTATCTCGTGATTCTGGGGAGAAATTAAAGCTTAGGATATCGCCAACAAGCTCCTCCACTTTAGGCTCGAAGTACGCCTTTACTGCTTCATGAATTGTCATGCTTTTCCCCTTTCCAGATACGCGGCATAACTAGTAACCAGATCCTGTTTTCTAGCAGTCATCATTGCTTTATCCCAATGCGAAGTTGCCAATGGATGAACTGTTTTCTTATGCTTCAGCGGCCGATCAGTAGGCTTTTTTGCCACACCAGGACGAGACCAGAAAAGACCCTCTCCATTAGTAAACGCACCTTTTTTAGTAATTGGATCGACATATAACTTGCCCTCCCACTGATAATGCGCATATGGAGATAAATAATGGATTACTGCATGATCGTCTTCTTGATAAACTGCTAAATTTTGTGCCAACACCTCTGCCTGTGATGCTGGCACATATGGATCCATCAGTCGTGCTGCTTCATTTGCCAAAAACAGGAGGCCATCTGATCCTCCTGTTTTCTCACTCACTAAAGTTGAAAAATCTTTTTTCCATTCAAATTCAACTTTCATGTCAGCCTCCTAACCGATAGTGCTTATTTGTCAAATGATTTGTATTGTCTGAAAACGCTGTAACCTTAAAAGCACTCGGTTTGTTACGAGTTAAAAGCTGCGTTGCTGTATGTCCGTCCGCTCCGGTTATTTCTTCCTGACAAATACCTACTACCACAATATCATCCATAGACACAGTAAAATGACCTGCCGGTTTTTTCAAAAATTCTGGATATGACAGATATCTGGAATCTTTTGGGATGCGAACGGTATATGTATTTGACATTATAGCTTGTGTAGTCAAAACAGTATTAATCTGCGCCTTATAGAAGCATCCTGAAATTACAGTTCGAATCCACTTTTCTTTTCTGTCTTTCGTATCTGCCGCACGAATCCGGTTATACAACGTAATCGTGTGGACATAGTTCGGATTCATTTTAACCCCCTGTACATCAATCCTGTGTTACAGAGGTACTGCGCGATCAGGCGCCGCACTTCCTTCATTTTGCCTGTTTCAGTCAGCGTTGAATTTGACAGATCTACAGTTCCACTCTGACCATCATTTGACCAGGATGCCAATGGACCTGCCAGACCGCTTTCCTGCTGCTCGGCCTTAGCCTTGTCTGCCTTATACAACACCTCTGCCACAGCGCAGGTACACAGCTTAACCTCTTCCGGTGGCTCTGGCATAACCTTGACTCTTCCAAAGGTGTACAAGTCAATCTGCGCTCTGGCTTCGCGCTCCCAGTACAAAAAAGATTCCTCTGGTACTACTGGGGATTTCCCCAGCAGATATCCAGATGTGTAAAATTCATAATCTGCGTACATAATCTCCTCCTGATCAGGACTGTGTTGCAAGTGTAATCGTCTTATTGACAGCAGCTGTGTCTACAACAACAGTTTCTGTTACCGATACGCATCCCTTCAGAGAGATCTTCGCTGTGTAGGTTCCTGGACGAAGGTTGAACTCTGCCTTACCATTATCATCAGTTGTGAGGATTGCTCCCTCTACATTGATACGTGCTCCTTTACGCGCCGTCGGGCTTTCTGCAGCTCCATCGGTTACTGTGAAGGTAACTTTCTGAGTTGGTGTCGGTGTTCCTGGCTCCAGATAAGCAAATGGACAACCGGTACGGTCCTCATTTAAACGAGTTGCCGGATTTGGAAGCGCCCAGCCCATGCGGAATACAATACGCAGTGCAGTCATATCCTGCTGTGCCAGATTATAGATGATCTCTTTCGTGTCTGGATCCTGAATAACGCCCTGATCCAGAATCTTTACTGTAATATCCTGACGAATAGAATATACTGCCTGGCTAAAATCACCTACAATCAGCTGTGCGATATTAGGGAAAAAAGCACCGTTTTCCGGGAATGTAATAGGCGCGCCATCCAGAGAATATCTGGCCACTTCCTGCATATTACTCTTAAAGATCGGCTGTCCAGTTGTATCACGAAGACCACGCAGATTTGCTTTGAAGTTCATCGGTGCCAACGCGCCAGATACACCATAGCCATCGTTCTCCACCTTTGCGAAGACTCCATTCTCGCCTAAAATTAAATCATAGTAGTCTTTGCCTGCTGTAGGCGCTACATTGTTGCCTGCCTGTCTTGCACGAGAGATCAAGTCTAAGTCCCACTCGGCTGGACGGTTATCTCCAAAAATAATAGCTGCGTCTACCTTCTGACCAATTGACTCCATAACGCGTGGAGTAATCTCACCAAAGATATCAAACTCTGCATCTGAAAGTACGGCATCTGAAATCGGAACGATTACAGCCAGCTCTCCAGCATTGATATAGACGTTATCCCATGCCTGTCGGGTGGTCTGCTTCATTCCTGTATCGCCGTTTACCCAGTATGCAGTTGGAAGGAAATCAAGCACACGGATTCTGGTCTGATTTGATGTCATATTTGGAAGCTTTCTGGCCATGCTCATAAATACGGACTGCTTCGGTGCGTCCTGAAAAATGTTTGATACAATCTGTTCGCGGATAATCGCCTCCGCGTCGGCTCTGTTTGTAATATTAACTGGCATTTTACTCTCCTCTTCCGAGCAGACTTCTCAAAGCTTCGTTTGCCTGCTCTCTCTTTGTCTGTGCCTCTGGATTAATGCCAGAGGTTACTGAAACCACATGCGGTGTTTTCTTTTCAGCCTGAAACAAATAATCATTGTCTTTCTTTAGGGTATCCAGTGCTGCTGTAATGTCCTGTGCCTGATTCTTTGATGCCTTTAAGGTATCAATGTCAAGCAATGCCATGATTGCCTTCTCATTGCGTCCGGATGCCTTTCGGATCGCATCTCTGACTGCTGAATCAAAAGTATAATCAGAGCGAATCTTCTCGATCTCCGTGTCCTTTCCCTTCAGCTGATTGGTTAACTCTGTGACCTTTGTCTGAAGACCAGCTGCATCGATGCCTTCCATTGCCTTTAAGGATGCCTGAGCAGTGTCAAGTTGTGCCTTGTAAGAATCTCTCTCCGCTTTCATCGGATTCAGCTCCTTACCATACTCGGCCATGACGTAATCGACCTGCTCTGCTGTCAGTCCCTTTGCTGTTAAATCTTCTCTTTTCATGTTTCTGTCCTTTCTTCTACTCCTGTTTTTACGCGTGTGAGCCGCGAAGTCTTCGGCTGTTTAACGCCTGTCCGGCGGCGAAAAAAGCATAAAAATAACACGCATTGCTGCGTGCTTGTTAACGGTTTCGATATTTCTCCCATATCAGATATATAAACATTCCCAACATAATTGATACAATAGTGGATGTTCTCACAGTTATCCTCTCCTCCTAAAAAATGGGCGCAAAAATACCACCGGCCTCTCGACTGGTGGTATCAATCAATATTTAATCTCACTCCACACTTATCACAGTGGAAACATTTTGTTGTTTTGTAATCACCTACAGGAATCATTATTCCCTTTTCACAATGTCTGCAAGGAACTTTTTCTCCTTTCCGCAAACGGAGCAATCTTTCATTAAATTCTTTAGGATTCACTTTTATACCTCCATGGCAATTCAGGATACAATTCTTTTACTGTTTTTATTATATTTCTTAGCTCAGAAACTGTCAATTGACTTTTTCCCATTCTGTGTTTTAATTCCTGAGCAAAACAAACACTTTCAGCCCATTGTGATTCACCAATATTATATTTATGATGAGTAATTTCATGAATCAATGTTTCAGCAGTCACTTGAACTGTTTTTGTCTCCGAAGCAAAAATCATAATATCATTCTTCTCCTGATATCCTCTTGTTCCCGATTCATGATCAACACCATAACACATATAGACCTTAATTTCTGGATGCTCTACAAGATATTCAACTGTACTTCTTCCAATTTCTGTCCTATTCAAATTATTCATCAATTTTCTAGTTGTAATCGTATCTTTAGCATCCAAATTATAATCCTCAAAACGTTGAGCAAACTGCGTATTATGTGCCCTTCGTTCTCGGATTGTCTCTTTTGCTTGAGTCTTTTCCTCTGTCCGAATTTTTTCTGATTTTGTCGGTGTAAACTTACCTCTCAGTCCATCTTGATACACTCGCTCCATCTGCTCTGGAAGCTCCATTGCTTCTGAAAACGCTTTGTAGGTCTGCATTTGTCCTTGATATTTGGCTTTTTTCAGCACAATGTCTTGTGGATCAGCGCCGCCGTCCTGCATCAGGCGGATGTCTTGACGGGTCTTTCGCATCCGCGTCTCCATTCTTCGCTGTGCTTGAAGTGCCTCGTATGTGGTGTACTTCTTGCCCAGATACTCTTTCGGAGTGTTCTCCTCTGCGATCATCTGGTCAAGCTGCTCATCCGTGTAGGTACGAACGGATACTCCAGGAATAAATGGTTTGTAATCGTGATAGCAATTGGCCCCATGTAGTCCGGCAACAGTTCCCAGCCCACATACATCAATCAATTGCTGCATCGTCCAGACTCGACCTTGCCACGGCTGATGCGTTGGTCGCGCTCCGACATGGTATGTAACCTCGTATGTGTCCGTCTGAAGCTGCTCTGCTACCTGCTCATTGATCTTGCCCTGCACCTGTCTGAAACCGGTCATGACTGCCCTTCTGGCTGCCACATCCACTCGATTGTGCCAACCTGAGTCGTAATCAATCCATCTGAGTCCTGATGTAGTCATCGTGTTGATTGTGCGTTGAAGCACTGTGTTGTAAGAGAATGCACCTGACTTAATGTCCATTATGGCTGCATCTAATGTCTGCTGGTAGAACTTCATCGTGGGCGAATACATAATGTTGCCTGTCGCAGGATCACGGATTGCAAAGCCTGTTGAACCAGTCAAATTCTTGAATGTGTCTTTGGTTTGACGTTTTGATGCCTCAATCACTTGAAGCAACTGAACATTCTGTTCGAGTGGAATCTGCTCGAAGCCGGATACCTGATACTCCCGATCGTGACCGTAATACTCGCGGTACACGTCATCTGAGAAAATTTTATCCACCTCGTCATCTGTCTTCTCAAGAGTTTCTTTAATCCATTTTCGGATCTGCTCCTCTGACTCACCTAATTGCTGCAGTCTGGAGATCTCCCAGTCGGCAGAGGCTGGAGAAAAGCCATTCGCCTTGATGCGCTCGATGATGTCTTTCATGATACGCATCTCCAGATCAGACATCAGCTCTACAAATGGCTGTGGAATCTGTTCGAGTTCGCCCTGCGTCATTCAATCACCTCTGCCGGCTGTTGAACAGCTGCTTTTGCTTGTTCTTCTGTTTCTCCATACCACTTCATACGGTATTCCCACAACTGCATAGCTCCCATTGCCACATCCTGACGATCTTGATCTCGCTCCTTGTCTGCATCCACAACGATGCTGTCATCCCAAGAAAATGATGTATTGCAGGAGCCTGACGGTGCCAGACCATACACATCACACCAGAAGCACATAGCGTCCACCAGATCTTCCAGCGCGTTCTGTAGAGCCGTCTGACAATCACTGACAAATGAATAAGACCTCTGCTTGCTGGCTCTGATCTCCTCTGCCGTCTTGTCCGTGTTATTCGGGTCTGAAAGTGTTCCATAGGCCAAATTACAGTTAAACTCAATCTTGCGCAGCTGGTTGTTTAATCCATTGAAGAATGATTCGTCTCGGATCGGCGGTGAATACGTCTCCATAAAAGGCTTGTCTATTGCCCCAGAATTGTACTCCACCGTTCGATACAATCGTTGCATTCCTGCCGGATACTCCCAGCTGTCTGTTTCTGCCCGATACTTTAATAAGCTCTGTGCTATATGAACAGCTGCTTCTTTTCCTTTGTACTCCCAGTTGATTTGAGAATAACGCTCATCTGCCTCACGAATCAAATCATCTGCTCTTGAAAAGACAGAAACACCAAGCGGGCTATCTGAATTCTTGTTATTCCCAAGTGGTACTTTAAAGTATCCGAATGGCAGCTTATCAACCCCTTCAAAGCGAATCTCCTCTGCCAGCTGCGCCCACTTCGAAACGCTTTGAATCGGTACCTCTGTTCCAAGCACACCATCTGTCCTTGAAACAAATACTCGATTGCGAATACTCATCTCCTCGCCATCAATATGATGCAACTCAATTCGGCTGTAGATCTCCTGCCCTTTTCGAAACTGATCCAGAAAGGCGCAGCGTGTGATCTGTTCCGAATCGTATTCCAATGGGAAGAACGAATCTGCCTGAATATACTGAATTGCAATTCCTTTTGCTGTTGGATATGGCTTAAAGATCATGCCGCCCTTCGCAAATGCATACTCGGTCTGGATCCGGAGCTGTTCGCACACTCTCTGATAGAATTTATCCAGATATGTGGCTCTTGAACTGCCGCTTATGTGGCTCTGAAGCTCCAGTGTCGTAAGTCTGGCAACTTCTCCAGCCACCGATGCAGGAAGGCATAGAGACTGAACCGTTGGGCTCAGCCATGGTGCTTTATCCTTGTACATGTTGCTCCATAGCTCTATCCTCCGCGCAAACTCTCCGCTGAGCACATAATCAATCTGCTCTTCTTTATCCAGAATCTTCTGGATGGCTTCATACATTGTCGCATATCTCATCTTTTTAACTGCACCTGATCAACATACTAATGCTTCGCTCAAACGTGTACTCAAAGCTATCCAAACTGTCAATATCACTTGTACCATCATCCAACCGGACATTCTTCGTGATCTCATTCGGATCCCACACTGCCGTACACAGTGCCGTGACCAGGCTTGCGCACTCCTTTCCGACATAGAAAAAACGCCCCTGTGCCATCAGCATGACAAGAGCGTTAATTCGGTCATTTATTTCTGTTTTTAAGGCATTCTCTACACGGATCCAGCCCAGGCCGTTTCGCCTTAAACTGCTTCGGATTCCTGCAATCAATGTCTGCTCTGCACTGTCGGCATACACGGTTGTGATATATCCGTATCGGCTGATGATCTTCCGGCAAAAGTTGCAGAACATTGTACCTAGCTGCTCCGGATCAATCTCGATCTGGTTGCCCTGCTCATCTTTACAAGCAATCCGCTCCGATGCCAACGCAATCACAGTACCATAGCCTCTCGTGAGCGCAGTCGCTGTGAATGCATGACCAGATCCGGAACCACCAAAGTCAATGCCCAAGATGATCTCCATCAGATCTGTTGGCTTTTTATCCAGACTAAATGCAAACTGCTTTGTACTGGTATCATCTGCAAAACGCCTGTAAATTAGACCACTGGCAACCACACGCATTCCCTTGATATCGCGCATATACCAAATGCTGTTCGGGTCATATTGAGCCTCAATCTTGCGTTTTCGCTCGTCGCTGATGGTCATATTATCGTACAGTGTGCAGTGCATGTAATTATAACCGCCAGGAAATTTATCTTCCTCTGCCTGCTTCTTGTACTTGTCGATGTACTCTGTGTAGATGGTTGCATTCGGATTGTCCGGATTCAGATCCCAGAACACTCGCAAGTGCTTTGCCGCCAACTGACGGTTTAATGCCTCTTTGATCGTGCTGTCGTGATGCAGGTTGATCTCAGTTGCAATCCACATGCCATATGAATTGCCTCGGATCTTTTTGAAACTGTCCGCCTTAGAAGCTCCGGCAAAGATAATGATCTTCTGCTGGAATCTGGTTGACGGACCTTTGATGTACAAAGCTTCGTTGTCTTTGTACTTCCCCCAGTGGCATTGCCCCCGGAAGATGTACTCCAAACCAAGGCCGTTACAGTCACCAATGTTAAGCTTTGCGTTTCCGACCGTAGAGCCGGTTGCCAGATGAATGCGATCTGGCGCGATCTTTAGCTCATGTGCAAAGGCATACACATTATCAACGGTTTTGCCTGCTCGAACAGCACCCTCTGCCACATTGAACTCGCAGGAGACGCAGCTGCGAATATACTCCTTGTGTTTCTCAGAAAACACATATTTAAGCGTCTGTTTCTTCGTATACGCCATAAATCTCTGCCTCCGATTCGCTCATATCCTCGATCTCCTGATTGTTTCCAGTCAGCTTATCCGTCTGAGCCTTAATCTGTGCAATGCGACTTCGCTGCTCCTCAGATGCCATGCCCCAGTCTTTGTGCAGCATCTCATCATACTGCTTGATTAAGCTGCGAAGCTCGCTCTGAGCTCGGGCCTGTGCTTTCATGAACTCGTTTTGCTTATCCCATGCCTGCTGTACTTCCCATTTCTCGACAATCACATTACCTGCTTTGGTTTCTATCCTTTCAACCGTTTTGTCCTGTTGATCACGCACATAGGCAATCCGCTGTGCTCGGATAATGGCAGCATAAGCAATCTGGATCTGATGCCAGAGCAGATCAAGCGGATCAGCCTGCTCAATGGCAGAAAAAATCTCCCTGGTCTCATCAGGAAGATACTTGCTGAAGAAGCCATACTTTTCAGCGTTTTTATTCTGTTCTGGTGCTCCACCATCATTTCCAACAGCATTCTTGTTTCCTGGCTGTCCACCTTTCTTTCTATGCGAACGTTCGCTTTTCTTACCCGAACGCTCGCTATCCCACTTGTGAGTACACTTCCATCTCCGGACAGTGCCCTCGGGCAAATTCAGTTGACTTGCAATCTCAACCAACTTCTGCCCCTGCAGGTACATTTCTTTTGCCTGCTCTATTCTTTTGTCCGGCGCTCTGGCCATGCCTCTCACCACCTCTCATTCGTGTTATTTTGGGTATAAGAAAAAGCAGCCCCTAAGGACTGCCTTAACTTAGATCAAATATTTTAAGGACAACAGCAGATTTGCTATCATGCTTGCACCTACCGACTGCACTACAATCAAGAACGCTAAAAACAGACTTTCCATCATAGGCATCACCTTCTTTTGGTTAATAATCAATTCACAGAATTGGGCTATCACGCTTACTGCAAACAAAACGATTACATTTCTTACTGAGTCCGAAGCTACTGCTCCCCTCAAAATACTTAACCTCAATCTTATTTTATTCTTTCAAAATACTTTTGTCAATCCTATACATTGTAAAAACCGCCAGCATGTTCACTGGCGGCTCTAAGGGAGAAATATACCGGAGGCCTATGACCTCTATTGTTATTATAAATGTGTTTTTTGTGTTTTGTGTGCAAATTTCAAATATGAATCAATTTTTCTGCTTACAACACTCCTGTCCATATTCATCTTTCTTCCGACCTTCTCTTGCGTTAACCCCTCAAGAAAATACATCTGGAAAATCCTTCGTGTTCTGCTGTCCCTGATCCTGAAGACCCACTCTTCAATACAATCCTGTTCAACTTCAAGCTTCGCAATCTGAGTCTTATACCGTTTACGACGTTTTGCTCCAAGCTCGTAATCATATCCAACAACTGCCTGTGGCATTGGATACCCTTTCCGGTAATCGAAGATCACATCATTTCCGATCAGGCTGTCACCCTCACCCAGATGATCAAGCTTATACTTCAGCTCCTTGATCTCGTCCCGATTGCTCCGGTACGCTTCCAGGCGCTCCCGTGTCATGCCTTCTGTTTCCATCGGTATCACCTCCTCTCACCCTACTACAAGCTACTCTTCGGTGTCTTCTTGACTAACAATCTCCGCCGCAGTTGGCACAGCATTAATCACATCTCTAAACATCTCGTATATTGGCTTATGCTCAGGATACTCCTGTTCAGCCTCATCAAGTATAGAAATAATAAAATCTGCATCAATTAGTCTCATAATCGCTTACCTCCGTTTCTTCGATACGGCTCCGGCAGAGGCATCCATGCCACAACATCACGAATCGGTAATGTACGACACTCAAAATATGTATCTCCAAACACCCTGATGTAATGAGCGATCATCATACCACCGCTTCTTGTCTGTACCAGATATCCTGTGCAATGATCAATGCTTATGTCATGCAGATCTTCCACATCAGGGATCTGATCACTCACTGGTATCCAGTGCATATTGGCCTTCTCCAGTTCCTCACACTTCTCGTCATACAGATCACACATGTCACTGATCTGATCCGGACTGAATCCAGTATTCTCATACTCCATAAGCTTCCACAATGCGCCGTAGATCTTTTCCCACATTCCATCTGTGATGATCTGGCCTGCATACAGTGATTTCCATGCAACACCACTTAAAGCCCAATTACCTTGACTATCAGTTTCTGTTAATCTACTCATCTTGTTCTCCTCCACCAACGTGCCTTACTTCTTGGCCGTTGTTTAATGCTCTCAAGGAATCCCGAATATGTACGGTTCACTCGTTCCTTCTCTGCTTCTACCAGCCTATGTTCTGTATACTCGATCATTTCGCTGATCTGAAGCTGGATTCGCTCCTCTTCGCCCGGATTGTAACCGTGTCGCTGCTGGTACAGCTTCTTACTCTGACGTTTGTTCATGTGATTCTCCTTTCTGAAGGTTCTGAAAATCAACGTATGTATTTGCAATAGCCAGATCGGTTGATGTCTTTTCAAGATAATATTCCTTGATCGCTTCCCTTGCTGCCCATTCTGGAATATCCTGAATCATTGTCAAACCACACACTGCTGCAATCTCGTCTGGCAATTCATTCCGTGCCTTGCTTTGTAGTCTGAGCAGATGTCCAACACATCCAAGTAACGATCTCTTATTGCTGATAACTGCCTCCTGTAACTTAGGATCTTCTCTCACTGCCTTATTGACCATGGTTAATATTCCTGTCAAGACCACCGACTGACGCAAATCCAGATCAACGCTCTCAAGAAGTAATCTACCGATTGCCAACTCTTTCTGAGTTGTAAGCGTAGGTTCTTCGCCCATCAGATAGCGCTCTGCTGTTCGCACTGTAAGTCCGTTCGCTTCTGCCAGACGGATCACACCTTCCAGATCACCTTTGCCCTTCAGCATTGCTGCCTGCAGGTTTAACTCTTCCAGTGTACACATATTTTTGTTTTTCATCTCTCTTACCTTCCTTTTCACGATTATTGATAAATGCGATTAACATATCCTCTACGAATGAATCCGTATACTTTTTAGATAACTTCTGGCAATCACTAATCAATGCATTCCAGTATGTATCTGTATCTTCTGGAATCCAGTACTTCTTTGTCAGTGTCCAGAATTCCTGCATAAACTCGCTGATCTGGGGGATATCTTTCTTCATCACACTTGCCATATCAATACCCCATATGCTTCTTTCTCACTTCTTCGTAGTTCGCATCGATCACTAACCCCTCGGAATCAAGTACCGCACATATCGCTGCTGCGCATTTGACATTATCTAACTGTGTCCGCACATATGCAGATACGATTCGATCCAGGATACGCTTTGCTTCACGCTCTGGCATGCGATTGATGTCCAATTCACCTTTCACCTGCATAATCTACCTCCTGTATGTGATGCACATCACCCGTTGTAACCGTTTTTGAATTTTTGTAACCACTCCGTTACCACATGTTGGGTAACGCTTCAAACCCGCATATTTACTTGATTTTATGAGCATGTTACCAGTGTTACCGGTGATTTTGTGCTTTTTATTTTTGAAATTTAAAATTACGTGAGTCTTATTATTTTTTTATTTTCTGTATATAAGACACGGTTTTCCCTTGGTTTCAGTGGTAACGTGGTAACACCATGCATTTTTTCCAGCAAAATCAAGGGTTTTCGTTGTTACCGTTACCGGTTACACAAACGGTAATGTTTCCTGTTCATTCTGTGGTATCGGCACAAAACCGCCCTCATCGGCCGGCTCCTCTCCCTGCTCGATCAGTATGCAGATGCACCTGGTCAGCTTCCCATTGATGCGTTTCACCTTGGTAACACGACCCTGATCCTGCAAAGATAGCTTCTTCTTTTCCAGCCAAGACATAATACTCTTGCGTGAAAATCCACCAGCTTCACACAGCTCGTCAAATGCCTGGGTAAAGAAATACACATAGTCTCCATCCAGCACACCCCACTTCTCACAATTCGTCTCATCATCAAAGCGAGCAGGGTTCATCTCCACCTTGTCACAGATAAACCGATACGCCCTGTCATTGTCAGAAAGCTCTGAGCGGTCCACTAAGACGTTCTTCGCATCGGTAATGGAAATATACTGCTTGTCCTTAAAAATGCGCTCTGTGGCGATTCTGTCCGCTGTGAGGATAATCGAGAGAGCCGTTGCCTGCTTCTGCATCTTGCTATCATCAATCAGTTCATTCAGAATACCCTCCTGAATGGTTCGTACCGCCTCTCTGCCCATATCCGTCACGATCTGGACAAATTCTTCACCAGCAAAGCCATAATTGCCCTTGACCGTCTCAGCGGTCTCACGTGGGTCCTGATAGATATAGTCTCCGCACTCAATTTCCAGAATACGATTGATCGCACCGCCCTGGCTCACATAGGTTTGCAGAGCACGTTCGCCACTGGTCAGGATGCAGTTCTGCCACCGATTCTCCCTGTTGACGCCTAGATCTCGGTTTGATCGGCTTTTACCCTTACCAGAGCATAAATCATACACCATGCCCTCAAAATTGCCTCTGATGCGATCTGAGACCTTGCTGGTGTCATCCATTACAAGCGGCAGATGATTCAACATGTCCGCTCTGGACTCTAGCGCAGTATCTGTAGTCTTGAAGTCTCCGATGTACTTATTCTCGGCCGGATCCGCCCAGACCGATGCCGCCACCATCAGCGTCACCGTCTTGCCACCCTCTGTCTCTCCCCACAGATCTACGATGAATGGCAGCCCTCCGAGCAGAGGAACCAGAACCGATGCAAACGATGCTGCCAGCATCAGCTTAACTTCCATCTTTCCAGATGCACGCAGCTTCTTCACATGTCGGATCCAAAGTTCTCGGCTGCCATACTTTGAGATGCTTTCATACAGATCACGGAAGCGATTGTCGCCATCGAACACAACCTCCGTGTTATAAGGCATAAAACCATCCTTGATCCAGCCCAGCTTGCTCGTAGAATACTGCACATCAATCTCATCATCGTTCATATTTTCCACATCTGATAAATACCGAACCAGATACTTTGCGTTCTCAGATGTCACTGCCACACCTTTCGCGGACAATGAAACAATCTTTGCGGCAGAGGTAATCGTAGTCTTTGCAACAATTACCTCCTCCCAGCGGCCAGATCGCTTAAAAGCCAACTTAATCTGTTCGTCACCGGTCTCAATGTTCTTCAGGCGCTCGATCGGCAAGATCGGATGGTAACATGCCAGGATATCAGGAGAGAATGGATTTGTGGTCTGCTGGTAGATGCCATCCTGAGTTGCAATCCATGATCGACACTTCATTTTCGGATATGGCGGTCCAAAGTTTGTCCAATTCTCAACGCTCTGTGTTTCCTGTTTACGTGGCTTCTCCTCTGCCACTTTCTTATACGCTTTTAATAGCTGCTTAAACTGTCGACCAACCTTCAGCTCATCAGCCCTCTCCTCCGCTGACAAGATCATCCTTGCTTTCTGGATCTCATCCTCCTGTGAGAAGATCTCAATGAAGATCTCCTCACTCAAAATCGTCTTTGCTGTATAGTTATTAAGTGGTTCCATATCACCACCTCGTTTCCAGACCGTACAGACAGCACTGCTCATAAAGCTGAAGCTGATAATTGTTGTATGCTTCACACCAGGCATCTGACAACGGTTCAGCCATCTTCAGTGCATCCCTGTACAGATCTATTTTTTTCCCATTTTCCTGTTTTTTCACATCAAGAGCCGCTTGTTCTTTCTGGCGCATCTCACGCTGCTTCTCAAAGTGATACTGCTTCATCCGGCGCGCAAAATTGGATTCCTTGCTCTTATCCGGATAATCACCGCCTAACAGCAGGAAGGCATCCTTAAAGGATACGCCTTCCATACGCTCAACAAACTCAAAGATATCTCCTGATGCTCCACAGCCAAAACAGTAAAAGCTGTCCTTATATATCTTGAGAGATGCTGTCTTCTCCTTATGGAACGGGCAGCAAATGAAACCTGCTCGATTTGGATGCAGTCCATACAGCGCCACAACATCTCCCATTGATCTACTCTGCTTTATCTCTTCTCGATCCATGAAGTATCCTCCAAAAGCTCCACGATACGACGCCCTGTGCTGCGCTTATCACAGAACAAGAACTCGACACCATAGGCAATATGCACCCGATAGATCTCAGCTGCCAGCTGCCGTCCGGTAACACGACTGTATGTACTTTTCCATTCAGCCACGTCCTTGATCGACTTAATCTTTCCACCATGCTCACAGAGGATGACCATCTTCACCTTCTGCTCTCGTGATCGTCTGACCTCCCGCCAGAAACGTCCTGAGTCCTTCGTACACAGATTGCTGCAAAGCTCTTCCAAATTCTGCTTGCGATCGATCACAAACTTGTCCTGCCCTTCCAACATGTAATCTGCAATGTCAAGCTTCTGAATCTGGTACAGAATGCCATGCTGTTGGAAGTACTTCTCAATGTGCTGCCATTTCTTTTCCCGGCTGTCAACGATGATCAATTAAATGGCAGCCCTTCATCATCTACATTATCCGGAATCGGTTTGAAGCCAGATGGCGGCCGTGACTCAACTGGACGCTGATAACCGGTATTGTTATCAGACTTACTTCCACAAAAGCTTACGGAGTCCACCAGACAGATCAACCGGGAATTTTTCTTTCCGTCTGCTTCCCACTCCTCCGTTATCATGCGACCTTCTACAATGATCTCCTGTCCCTTATGGAACCACTTGTTCAAGAACTCAGCTGTGTGTCCCCATGCCTTGCAGGGCAGATAACACAGCTTTTCCGATTCCTTATACTTGTCCGACCAGGCAACTGAAACCTGTGCCATAGCAACATTGCTCGGCGTATACTTCATTACTGGATCACTTACCAGTCGGCCCTGCAGGATTGTTCTGTTTATCATCCGACTCCTCCTTCATCTTTGTCATTGCCTTTCTCGCACATTCGATGCACAGTGCTCTTCCATACTGCTGCTTTCCAAGCGCTGCAATCTCCTCTGCGCTTTTGCTTCCTGCACCCTGAATTGGCTGTCTACAGTCTGCACAGATATATGTCTTAATTGACGGAGCCTTTGGACGAATCCGAAGCGCCTCAACAACATCACCAAATGCACGAACCTTTGCTGCATAAAGCGTGATACACTTGCCATTCCAATCCTCTATGTAAGGACCATATAGCTTTTCAATGGTCTTGCAGTTGGTCACGTTTAAGATCATCGGCTTCTGATCCTTCAGGTACGCAACCGTACACTCTTCCTTCTTTCCGTCCGCTCCCGTTACCATTTCTCTGCGAACCTGGCTGATCTGAACCATCAGATCTTTACCTGGATCCAACGCATATGCTCCAATATAATCTGGATTGATTAACTTCTTCCAATGTGTCTGTGCCATTATACTTCCTCCCCATACGCAAACAGTCCCGTCTCAATTCGATCCGGACCTTCATATCCATACCAGTTACCACTGACCCTGCACTCATGCAGCATTCCGATATACTCCCGGAACTTATCATAGCCCTGCTGGATAAACTCCTCGCTGCAATCGTAAACTCTGACCGCATAAGGTGGCTTCTTTTCCTGCGCCACAAACTTGAATCCATAACGCTGAAATGTATTTGCAAAGACGCCCTCCGTGTACATTCCAGCCTGGAAGTCATATCCATATTTTCTGACAGATCGCTCGAAATCCATTCCGGCACAGCTGTCTGTTGTCTTATAATCCACCAGATACAGCTGCCCTTCGTACTCTGTCATGCAGTCTGGGCGGCACTTGCACCGCTCCCCTGTATCTGAATCTGTCCAGAAGAAACTCTGCTCATGCTCTCCTGTCAGCAGCTTCTTTGCCAGTTGGTGTTTGTTGATTACCTCTGCCATCTCGCACATAACCTCATAGTCATCCTGGCTTACAATATCCTTGCCCTCATTCTCTGCCATAAATGCTGCATACTGCTCTTGGCCTGCCTTTGTTCTTCTATTCAAGGTCGGGCATACCGCAAATTCACTTTCAAAGTCCCCCGGCTCCAGAATCATCTTGTGAAGTGCTCTGCCAAACAACAGAGCTGGTGTGTCCTCCTTTGGATGAGTCATCTGGTACTGAAAATGCAACGGGCTCTTGCGCATCTCAAACAGATCCGAACGGCTAATGCCAGGATCTTGTCTATATTCTTTATTTGTCATCTTCCTGCTCCTCTCTGATCTGTGCTTCTGCTCGCACAGTTTCCTGTTCTTTCTTTTCGATCTGACAATCACAGGTTTCTCCTGGATCCAGATTTGCACCGCAATACTGGCATGTTCTGTAGTAACTCATATCATCACTTCTTTCTAAAGGCTTGCATTTTCCCTCAAACTGAGGTATACTGCAAATGATTAGTTTATTTGTGCCGCTGACTGGGTCTGCCAACCCGCAGCGGCTTTTTCAATGTGCGGCTGACTCCAGCGCCACGGCTGACGATATGTAGCTCTTCATCGGATTCCGATAATACCAACCAGTTCTGCCAGATCAGTCCAGCAGCCATGATAATTGCCTTCTGATCACGTGTTGGTTTTGTCGCTTTGCTCTTTCCCATTGTGCTTCTCCTTCCGTTGTTAAATCAGCGCGATGATCCATCCGAGCATCACACATGCCACCGACCATGCAATCATATTTATCGTGAACACGATAGACTGTTCTTCCTTGGCCGCTCTCTGCTCTTCCTCCTGCATCAGGCGGCGCAGACGCATCTTGTTACGCTCTGGATCGCTCATAAAGCTTGGCACCTGTGGCGCACGGCTCTGGTCTACTTCCTCCTTGACGAATTCGCCATTTACTTTTATAATTTGAAACATAGTATTTTTCCTTTCTCCCCAGTAGTCATTTAGCCCGATAGGGCATTTACACACTACCAAGGTATCTTTTCTTTATCCTCTTGCCGTACATTTAGTACGGCAAATATCATCATCAATTCACTTCTGCGGAATCGACCAGGATCATGCCACTTCTCATTAAATGTAGCGAGTGGCATATCAATTGTTTTTGCAAGCTGCTTCTGTGTCATGTCGCGATTCAGCAAATACATCTTAATCGTAAGCTTGAGCTGCTTATTGGCTTTTTCTTCATCTGTCATTTTGCGTCTCACAGAATTTTCACCTCCTCTCGAAATAGCATTACGATTTTATCATTTCGCATTTGTCTCATTTATGCGACAAACTGACTAAAAAAAATAGCATTTACTTCATCATGTGAAAGTCTCAACTCTTTTGCTATACGATCCGCTTCTTTAATGGTTATTGATTGTCCATCAGCATTGATTTTGCGATATAATGTTGCCTTATCAATACCTATTAGAGCTGCTAATTCTGCAATATTCAAGCCGCATTCTACAATTTTACCCTTTAACTTATTTATATTTACCATTTCTTTTACCTCCTCGTCTCATATTTGCGACTATCATAACGATACCATCCCTTCTTCGTTTTGTCAACCCTATTTTCTCATCTTTGAGATTTTTTTTGAATTTCTTTTATTTTATGTTGCAAATTTGCGATTTGTATGCTATGATGCATATCAAGAAGGAGGTTTATATGAATATTGGAGACAGAATCAAACAACGCAGACTGGAACTGAAACTCACCGTCGATGAACTTGCAGAAAAAATAGGTAAATCAAGAGCAACTATATATCGATATGAAAATGGTGATATTGAAAATATGCCCACTACAATTTTAGAGCCACTTGCCAAGGCTCTTGATACTACTCCTGCAGATCTTATGGGCTGGACACAGTATGATCAGTATTTCTCTGGCAAAGATGCTTCTGATGAAATATATTTAAAGCTTGCTCAAAACTGTGACAGACATCATGGAAAACAACAAGAATTAACAAAACTATATGGGCAATTATCAGTTCCTAATCAAAGTAAAGTTATCACTTATGCGAAAAGTCTTCTTTCCACTCAACAAATGGAAGAAGAACTACTTGCTGCACATAACCGTACTGATCTTAACTGCACAACAGAAGATGTCCAACATGATTTAGATATTATGAAGGACACCAATAACTGGAATTAACAAAAGGGTGATTTTATTTGACTTATGATGAAATTTTGGCACAATTTGCTGACAAAGACCTTGATATCCGTGAGCAATCACTTACTGTACATGATGGTTTAATCTATGGACACAGAATAGCGATTCGAAAAGATCTTCCAACGCAAAAGGCAAAGTCTTGTGTTTTAGCAGAAGAACTTGGACACTACTATACCACTGTTGGAAATATTCTTGATCAAAGTTGTATTTCTAACCGAAAACAGGAATTACATGCGCGTATGTGGGGGTATGACTACCTGATCGGTCTGACTGGACTTGTCTCTGCTGCAAAATCTGGTTGCTGCAATATTTATGAAATTGCTGAATATTTAGATGTTACTGAGGAATATCTCTTAGAAGCAATTAATGCATACAGAAATAAGTATGGTGTTGGAAAAGCAATTGATAATTATTGGATCACATTTGAACCTAATTTACAGATTTATGAAATGTTTATTATTAATAACAGCTAAGGAGGATTCACATATGCAAGAACTTGAAGATAGATTACTTAATAAATCTCAAGAAGCCTTTATACTGGCTATTGAATTATATAATAAACCTACAATCAAATATCGAGTTGAAGGTTTTAGTTTATTTATTTGTAATGCCTGGGAATTAATGTTAAAAGCTCACCTTTTGAAGACTCGCGGTCCTCAAAGTATTTATTATGCAGATAATAAAAGACGAACTATTTCATTGGAAAATGCAATAAAAGAAGTTTTCACTAACAATAAAGATCCTCTACGCTTGAATCTAGAAAAAATAATTGAGCTCAGAAACACTAGTACTCATTTTATTACAGAAGAATACGAGATGGTTTATGTGCCGTTATTTCAGTCCTGTATACTTAATTTCAATGAGAAAATGATGGCATTTCATAATATTGATATGACATCCATCATTCCTCAAAATTTTTTAACACTTTCTGTGAGTATGAAAGCATTGAATGAATCTGAAATTATTGCAAAATATCCAGAAGAAATCGCTACAAAACTTCTAAATACAAGCAAACAAATTTCTGATACTATTGAAACAAATAATGCAAAATTTGCTATTAGGATAGATCATTATCATTATATAACAAAGAATAAAGATGCTGCCACATCAATCGTTGGAATTGATAATTCTTCTGATGCAAAAGTAAAAATCATCAAAGAATTAAAAGATCCCAACACTACACATAAGTATAGCTCTACTAATTGTATTGATCAAATTCGCGAACGCCTAAAACGTAACGGCATTATACTTCGATATATGGGGGAAGAAAAAGATTTTAATTCCTATCATTTTAATCTTTTTTGCAAATACTATGGTATAAAAACAAACCCAAAGCTATGCTATCAGTATCAACTATCGCATACATATGGCTATAGTATACAGACAATCGACTTTATAGTTGATGAAATAAAAATGCGAGGAATTTATGAAAAAAGGACAAATCATAGAAGGCGTGATCGAGCGCGTAGACTTTCCAAATAAGGGAATTATCAGAACAGAGGATGGCAGACAGGTTATTGTAAAAAATACGATACCGGGACAGAAAGTGTCTGCTTCCATCAATAAAATCCGCAAGGGAAAAGCAGAGGGCAGACTTTTAGAGGTATTGGAAAAGTCACCGCTAGAAGGGGACAAAACAGGATGTGTCCATGCCGGGGAATGTGGAGGATGTACTTATCAGACACTTCCATACGACAGGCAGCTTGAGATGAAAGCAGAACAGGTAAAAAAATTAATGGATGATGTGATCGATCAGGAAAACCGGGATTACCAGTTTCTGGGAATCAAGGAAAGTCCAAGGCAGACTGCATACCGCAATAAAATGGAATTTTCCTTTGGGGATGAATTTAAGGATGGACCGTTAGCACTTGGAATGCATAAGCGTGGAAGCTTTTATGATATTGTGACGGTGGAAAACTGCCAGATCGTGGATGAGGATTTCAGAAAGATCCTGTCTGTCACACTTGCTTATTTTCGTGAAAAAAATATCACCTATTACCATAAACTGCGTCACACCGGATATTTAAGACATCTGCTTGTCCGTAAGGCAGTCAAAACAGGGGAAATATTAGTAGATCTGGTGACTACAACGCAGACGGATTTTCCGGGAATTGCCGGAGCACAGATGGATGAAGTTGAAAGTACGTTGAACAATGCACAGGAAAACGCATTTGCAGGAACGGAAGAGGAATTATTAGAGGGCTGGAAAGCTGCTCTTCTTGCAGCAGATTACAAAGGTATCATGACAGGTATTCTGCATACGAGAAATGACAATGTGGCAGATACCGTGACGAATGAAGGCACGGATGTTTTATATGGACAGGATTTCTTTTACGAGGAATTGTTAGGGCTTCGCTTTAAGATCACACCATTTTCTTTTTTCCAGACAAATTCCCTGGGTGCAGAGGTGCTATATCAGACTGCCAGAGAGTTTATCGGAGATGCACTTCCAAGCGGAACAGACGCAGATATTGCGGAGCATGGTAAAATTGTATTTGATCTGTATTCCGGAACTGGAACGATCGCACAAATGCTTTCTCCGGTAGCTAAAAAAGTGATCGGTGTGGAGATCATTGAGGAAGCAGTGGAAGCTGCCAAAGAGAATGCACAGTTAAATGGTTTACATAACTGCGAATTTATCGCAGGGGATGTGCTCAAAGTCATTGACAGCATTGAAGAAAAGCCGGATTATATTGTACTTGATCCACCAAGGGACGGAATCAACCCAAAAGCTTTGGAAAAAATCATTCGTTACAATGTGCCTCAGATGGTTTATATTTCCTGCAAGCCGACCAGTCTGGCAAGAGATCTGGAAGTTTTACAGGCGAGAGGATATGAAGTGAAAAAGGTCTGTTGTGTCGATATGTTTCCTTCGACGTTTCATGTTGAGACAGTCACTCTTCTGACGAGAAAAGCCCGGTAAATCAAAGGGTTGCGCCGATTTGTGGCAAAAATGGTTGTGTGTTTCAGTTTCCGCAGAAGACACATGCGGAAACTGATTTACCCCAGGGGTAAGATTTTCGGAATTGTTGATATACATTTTGGCAAAAGGCAAAGTGTAGGGAGGATACATATGAATTTAAGTATTTTATTAACTGACTTTATTGATACGAAAGGAATGCTCAAAACATATAGGTTTATACCCATTAATCAATATAATAGAATAGTGGTTGATAGATTATCTGATATTTGTACAGATGTAAAGGGAAATACAGATAAGGATGTGGGATTGCTAAGAGTATATAATTCTGACAAATGTCAGTTGCTTTCTACTACTTGTAAAATTAAAGATTTTACAGACAGTTATGGTAAGATTTTTTTCTGTTTTGAGCATATGTTTATACCTGTTGAGAGTTCTAGATATGGAAGCTGTGGTATTTATAATTTTATTTTACCTGTAGACTATAGATTGACAGAATTACATATTGTAGATCCTTTTGATAATAATAAAAATTTAAAAAAGAAAAAGCACTTTAAATATGATGTTTTTTATGATTGCGAAAGCCATATTCAAGTTGTACAAATGCAGTTACGTTCGGCAAGAGGAAATTTTTCTTTTATTCTTACAGGAGAAGCATGTATTGATGATGGTAAGAACAAATTTATAGACTGTAAAGAGCAAAATATATACTTAGATGAGGATATTCGAGAATTCTTTTTTGATGATGGTATAAAGAAGTCATTCTGGAAAAATTTGAAAGAATCAATATTATTAGAGCCTAATTTTAATGGGATCGGGATAGATTTAAAGAAATTATTTCAAAAATAGTATAAGATTGGAGGGTAAAGATTGAGAACAGCGAATGAATATGAGATTGCAATTTTTAAGAAAGAATATTGTAAAAATGGAGAGGCTAGAATCAGTATAGGAAAAGATTTTGAAGTTGATGTAGAGTCTTTTGAAGAATTATTGCCTGGGAAAATTGTCAGCAGTTATGCAACGGGTAATCGTGATATTGAAAATTCTTTCATAATGTTTAGAGTTTGTGACGTAATCAAGGATATCCAATATTTCCCGGTTTTTTCAGAGACAGTTGGAAGGAAAATGCTTAAGAGTTGGAATAAACCAGTACCAAAGAAGCGAAGTATTTTCATAGAAGATAACAATGGTGTAGGAAGAGGTAATGGTGGAACTGGAAATGGGAATAAAAACAATGTAGAAAATTCTAAATTAAGAAGTTTGATTTTGTTTGCACGTTCATTAATGATTTTACATATTAATGATCCGCAACCAATGAATGGAATGCTAAAAGAAATATATGAAAAATTAGAATTACATCCATATTGGAATGTGAGAAATTATGAGGTCAAAGCTGTAAATACTGCGATAGGAAGTTTTTTACGGAAAGATATTAATGTTCAAAATGAAAATTTTCAAAACTTGCAGGACTATATACTTTATTTGCAAACAAATGTAACTGGAAGGCGTTTAAGAAATACTAATTTCGATACGTTACGAAATATTATGAGAACAGAATACCCGGCAGAACAAGTATATTTTTGAGTTAAAAAATATGTGAAGAAATATCAAAAAAGTAAAACACTACCCAAATCCTGAATATACATTGCATACTTTCGCTATGCAGTATAAAATCAAAGTTCAGG